>Ga0213820_1000083_pt1 | contig 98663 bp, 81 predicted proteins | sample MC6MC0910MG_FD_179889 | JGI IMG/M metagenome (GOLD analysis project Ga0213820, IMG submission 179889) | Enriched soil aggregate microbial communities from Iowa State University, Ames, United States - MC6-MC0910-MG | ecosystem: Environmental > Terrestrial > Soil > Unclassified | place: USA: Iowa...
TCCTACAGGCACAGCGGCATTACGAATAATCCACTCGCGCGTTGTATGAATATGCTTACCAGTAGATAAATCCATAATATTATCGGCACCCCACCGTGTTGCCCACGTCATTTTTTCCACTTCCTCGGCGATGGAGGAAGTGACAGCCGAATTACCGATATTGGCGTTGATTTTCACATGGAAATTACGACCGATTATCATCGGCTCAGCCTCTGGATGATTAATATTCGATGGCATAATGGCACGTCCTGCAGCAATTTCGGCACGTACAAATTCTGGCTTAACATGTTCACGAATCGCCACAAACTCCATTTCCGGGGTAATAATCCCTTGCCTTGCATAATGCAGTTGCGTCACATTGCGGCCCTTTTTCGCACGTAAAGGTTTGCGAGAGAGCTGTGGAAAAACATTTTCATACATACGTGGATCATCCGCTTTGCGGAAACCATTATCTTCAGGTTTTATAGTACGTCCCTCATATTCCTCCACATCCCCGCGTTCTTTAACCCACGCACTACGCAAAGCCGGTAAACCTTTCGTAATATCAACTGTATACGTTGGATCGGTATAAGGGCCACTCGTATCATAAACACGCACTGGTGCATTATCTTCTTCTCCAAAGCTACCCGTTGTCGGGCTTAACATAATTTCACGCATCGGCACTAAAATATCTGGTCGTGTTCCTTCTATATATACTTTTTTACTGCCATCAAAGCTCGCCATAATGTGCATGTTTTTTTCGCTAATTGTTGTCATTCACTATTCCGCTCCCTTTTTTAGTATTTTTACAAGGACCGAATCTAGCTCACGCCAATAAGCAGTAGTACAAATAAAAAGCCGAATCCAAAAGTAATTGGATCCGGCTGTACATGTAAGGTTTATTTATCGCACAATTCAAAAGTTCAAGGAGTGCGATGTTCATTAACTTTCCCACGCTGGTATGAGCCAGATCAGGTCCAAAGGGTCAAGAAACCTCCATGCGTTTCCCTCTCAGCCCGACTCATCGGACTCCCCTAGTTAAGCTATTCAGTTTGATGTTAGTGTAACAGATAATGCTAATAGATGGAAGTCCATTTACGTAAAGAGTATTTCCGCTATATAAATTACTACTGTAACGGTAATACAGCTAACGATTGTTGAAAATAGCACGGTTTGCGCAGCCGTTGCCGACTCGATATCATATTCTAGCGCTAAACTGGAACTATTGCGCGACGTCGGAAAGGCACTTGCAATGAAGAGTGATTGTGCCACCACACCATCTAAGCCGAGCGCAAAAATAATAAGCAATGCTACAGCTGGACCTACAACAAGACGCGTAATACAGCTGACAAACACCGTTTTGTTGAACATCGATTTGATTTCAAGCTGTGACAGTTGTGCGCCGAGTGTAATAAGCGCTACTGCAATAAAGCCATCCGCCACGTGGTCAATTGGAATACGGATAAATTGTGGAATGCCGATATGGAAAAAATTCATAGCCACACCAATTATCAGAGCATGTATAATCGGCATTTTTAGGAAGTCCTTCATAATCGCCATCCCTGATTTAGTGGAAGAGATTAAGTTATATAAACCATATGTATAAGTCGTCATATTTTGAAAAATAACGAGAAGTACTTGGATTGCTACCCCTATTGGCTGCGTTGCAAAAATCATTTGTGCTACCGGAATGCCATAGTTTCCAGAGTTGATGAGGACAACGCTATTTTTAAATACTGCCGTCTCCGTTTTCGCTAGCCCAAGTGCCTTTGCTAAAAAGTGACTAAGTACCATTTGACTCCCGATAAAAAGCACAATAAATAGTGCCACTTCGCCAAGCACTGCTACCTCCACAGTCGTTTCATATAAATTAACAAATACCGCTGCCGGCATAAAACAATACGTAATGAGCTGAGACAACGCTTTTAAATTAAAACAAAATTTCTTTTGCAGAAATGCACCAAGTACAAGCAACACCAAAATAGGCGCAACAATGTTAAAGAAAATCATACCAAGATACATCATGGAGGCGACCCCCTTTCATCTCTTTCTATAGTAAAACTGTTCATGCATCGGGTCAATGCTCCCTTATAACACCTCATCTATAACAGCTTTACATAAAAAAGACTGTCCAATTAATGGACAGTCCAACTACTATTTATGCCTGCAGATGTGCACTTCTTCGCGGGATTACCTCTTTGCTCCAAGGAATTACCTCTCTGCTTCGCGGAATTCCCTCTCTGCTCCGCGGAATTACTTCTCTGCTCTGCGGAATTCCCTCTCTGCTCCGCGGAATTACTTCTCTGCTTCGCGGAATTCCCTCTCTGCTCCGCGGAATTACTTCTCTGCTCCGCGGAATTACTTCTCTGCTCCGCGGAATTCCCTCTCTGCTCCGCGGAAATACTTCTCTGCTCCGCGGAATTACCTCTCTGCTTCGCGGAATTACTTCTCTGCTTCGCGGAAAAACCTCTCTGCTTCGCGGAAAAACCTCTCTGCTTCGCGGGATTACCATTCTGCTCCGCGGAATTACCATTCTGCTTCGCGGGATTTAACATCCACTTAATTAAGCAAGCTTAAAGCGATTTACAACCTCTTGTAGTTCTTTAGAAATTTGGTTCATATTATGAATTGATTCCGCGACCTTCTCCATTTCTGCTTGCTGATCCACAGCTGATGCGCTTACTTGCTCTGCTGAAGCAGCTGTTTCCTCTGACACGGCAGAAATACTTTGAATCGCAGTAATCGCTTGATCTTTTTGCTCCAACATTTGTGAAAGATTCGACAGCAGCTCATTAATAGCTGTTGCAATAGAATGAGACAACTCATTATTATCTTTGAAAGCTAACTCTGTATTTTGTACCGATTCATTTTGAGCTTGCATCAAGCTTGCATTCGAAGTAATGACCGACACCGTTTGATTGGCATCTTCTAAAATACTTGTCACAGTTTTCTTAATAACTTCTGTTTCGGTCTTAGATTGCTCTGCCAGTTTGCGAACTTCTTCTGCTACTACCGCAAAACCTTTCCCATGCTCACCTGCTCGAGCGGCCTCAATACTTGCATTTAAGGCTAGTAGGTTGGTTTGTTCAGTAATTCCTTGAATGGATACGATAATTTGATTGATATTGTTGATATTGCTAGCTAAAGATTCCATTTGCTGTTGTATACGACCATTCATTTCATTTGTTTCCGCATTACGGTCGCGCAAACTTTCAACTTCTTTCATACCTTGCTCTGTAGAAGCTTTTGTTTTCATTGATAGCTCATCCATTTGTTTTGAAAGCATTGTAATAGCGTCAATTTGATCGGATAAATCAATCATTCGATAATTTGTTTCTTCTGTATCTTCCGATTGTTTCGATGCACCTTGCGCAATTTCATTGATGGCTACGGATACTTCCTGGTTGGAAGCAACAATTTCATTAAAGGCTTCATTCACATTGTCTGAAGATTGATTAAGTAATGTTGATGAATTTAATACCGTATGTATGGCATCGTTCGTTTTGTCCAGCATATTATTATAAGCGACTGCAACAGCACCAATTTCATCGGGTTTAATGAATTTTTCATCGATTTTTGATGTTAAATCACCCTCGGCTGCTTTTTCAATAGATGCACGTAAAACCTTTAGAGGCTTTAACTGTCTATAAATAAACATAGCACTTGCTGCTGCCATTAAAATGACCATTACAATTGCTGCTCCAATCGTAAATAAAAGCACTTTATTATACGTTTCTAGTATTTTAGATTTAGGTAACACTAACTGCACTGACCATACTTCATCAATATTTTCTAACTTCATTGGTGCAAAAGCATTGAATGACTTTTCACCAAGTTGCTTGGAGTCTACATAAACGCTATCTGACACCCCATCTTCCATCGATTGTTTCATACTTGTCCAATCGATAGCATCTTGCATATTTGTGCCGTCCAGTTTTTCGTTAATACTATTTACCGTTAAAATACCTTGATCTGTGATGATACCTGCGTATCCACCTTCAGGCTTGATCGATTCAGCTAATTCTTTCAAAAAGTCGATTGTGATTGTGGCCGACAGCACACCAAAATATGTACCTTTATTATCAACTAATGGTACTGCTATAGTCGTCATTGATATGGTATTACCGTTGACCTCAAATTCATACGGTTCGGTTAACATTGCACGACCTTCTTCTTTTGGAATCCGGTACCACTCAGCGCCATTCTTTTCGTCAAGTCCTACTACGGGCTTAACAATTACTTCGTTTTTACCTCTTGTTAAATAAGGAATAAACCGATTTTGTTGGTCAATTAAAGCCTTGTCTGTCGTTGGCCCAATCTTCACCGTATTATTTTCTAAAATCGCCCCTGTACCAAGTAAATCCTTATTGTCGTTTAGGTTTTTATCAAGTATCTCCATTACATCCTCTGTTGATAATTCACCTTTACTTTGCATTGTTTGCACAATACGTTTTGTCGTTTGTAACGTATCATTTACTTTCTTAAAGCGTTCACTCATCTTTGCAGCCGACAATTCTGCATTTTGAAGTGTTGCTTCTTCTGAATCATGTACACTTTGAGTGTGTAGAATAGTGCTTGTTACCAAAGTATAGGTAATAAACAGCACTAAAAATACTCCTAAGATTAGCGAGCAAAGTTTTAAAGCTATGCTTCTCGTTTTTCCCATGACAATACCTCCATTTTTATTAAACAATAATAATGGAAAGACCTATGTTTCTCAACAATAAACACTCTGAATTTCCCAAGTCAATTAAAATTTTCTAGTAAAAATTACATTTAAAAGACATTATTTTGATATACTTAACCATTTTTACTAAATTTTATGAAAATATGTTATATTTACTAGTAATACTTTGATGGGAGTGAATAACTTGAAAAATAAAGCGTTAACTACATTAATGGCAACTGCCATTACAACTACTTTAGTATTCCCCTTTACAAACGCAAGTGCTGCCTCTAGTGAAGCAACTGTCAATCAATCACAATTCAATGTTCAAACTACAGAGAAGATGGCAGCATCGATACTTTCAGGAGAAAAGTCACTAAAAATAACGAATGTGACATCTGATTCAGTCCGTACTTCTCTCGGACAATTTAAAATTAGCAGTGCCCTTAAGCCCATTTTTAAAGCAACGAATCGTCAAGCTTTAATAAATGCGGACGCGACTGTTATTGTAAAAAATGACGAGATTACAAGCATTACTTCATTAACTTTAAAAAATGCAGGCACGAACAGAAAAGCAGTCGTTTTTGATGGTGGCGATGCTAATATTGCCGGCGATGTAACGGTAAATGCTGATTACATCAAAATTTTAAATGTAAATATTGCAAATGACCTAACTGTAACGAATCGAGTAAAAAAAGCAATTACAATTGATAATGTTAAAATTGGCGATACAATTACTTTCCAACCTTTAGCAACTAGAAAAATAGAATGGCTAAAAGTCTCCCTATATGATATTGAAACACCAGAAATCATCGTACAACGCACGAAGTTAAACATTTCTGCTGACAATCCGATTTCTTCGATTGCTGTGAAAGACAAAGTGACTTCACTAGAAGTAATGGCTGATGTCAAAAAAATGGTGATCGATGTTGAAAATGATTTTAGCCTATATGGAGAAGGTAAAATCGAGCAAGTGACTGTCAAACAAGGAGCGAGAATCGGCTTAGATTCAGGACATCAAATTAACAAAGTTCAAGTGGACGCTAAAAATGCAAAAGTAACACTTCCAGCCGTGAACAAAACGGAACTAAGTAAATTAATCGCTTCCCCTCCATATGTTGCTGTATCCATTAATGGCAATGAAGTTTTAATTTCTGATAAATGGACGACACAAGCTGAACGAACAGCATTCGATTCTGCTGTAACGAGTGCAAGAACGGTAGCCAATAATACAAATGCATCACAAGACCAAGTGCTTAATGCCATTACACAGTACAAAAATGCGCTAGCAAACTATCAAGCCGTGCAAAAATACGGTAAAAAATATGCTGCTGGCGACAAAACAACGCTTACAACATTAATTAATTCTGTACAGTATGTAACAGTTTCTTATAACGGATATGAAGTACCATATAATACACCTTGGACATTGCAAAGTGAGAAAGACACGTTACAGTCTGTAGTCACATCAGCTCAAAATGTCCTATATAATTACTATGCAACGCCAACAGACATTTCCAATGCCATTACAAATTTAGAAAATGCCATTTGGAATTATAAAAATGCTTATAAATATAATACGAATGGATACTATGTTGATAAAACATCATTGACGACACTTATTAATTCGGTTGCATATGCATATGTTCCAGTTTCTCTAAACGGCGATGGGACTGATATCTCAATACATCAAAAGTGGACAACACAAGATGCCAGAAACAGCATTGATTATGCTGTTCAACAGGCTAACTATGTAGTAAGTAATTCTTATGCAACCCAACAAGATGTGACAAATGCCATTAGTAATTTACAAAGCGCTATATATTATTATGAAACTGCAAAAAAACAAGGCTCATACCAATATTAATTGAAAAGACTCTACTCAACGTAAAGTCCTTTTAGACACTCAACAAAAGGCATCAAGTTCAACTTGATGCCTTTTGTCATTTTATTACACTACTAATTTGTTCAGTTGCTTGAAGCGAAGAGTGGTGACTCCTGCGGGAACGCACGCAACGTAAGACGCAACAAGCCGCGCGTTAGCGAGGGTTGCGGCTTACGGTGTGCCCGCGGAAAGCAACCGCCCGTAGCGGAAAGCAACGTCCCCCGCCTTCTTAACAAATACTCAATGGTTGGTAGCTAAGATACATCATACAATAAAAAATCACCGGACCTTTTTACCTATTCAACTAAAATATGCATAAAAAATCCCTAATCTATGATAAAATTAACTATAAAAGAATAGGAGGTTTGCCTGTATGAAACATAAAAGAAGCCTAGCCTTGCTTGCACTTGTAGCCGTTCCTTCACTTATTTATACAACGCCTATATCAACTGCATCTGCTGCCGATCATTCGACAAATGCAAAAACATCATACATATATAATAATACATACTACTATAATGCGAACGTTGCGAATGTTGTGCAGCTTATTTCAAATATTAATGATACCTCGTTTGCGTTTCAGCCATACTTAGAGGCCGCACTCAAAGCCTACAATGCGTTAACAGAAACAGAAAAGCTGTACGTAACGAATTATGCGACATTATCCAATCATCAGCAAACACGATTACAGTATCGTAAACTAGCAGCTCAAATAGAAGAAAAACTAGCTTCGGTTGCCTCTACGTCGGTAAATTATTATCAAAATGTTATCGAAACGCGCGATTGGTACAACACGTTAAATGCCGCACAAAAAACGTTTGTCAACGCCGAAACACAAAAAATACTGACATCGACGATTACACCGAATACTTCTGTTGATAAAGTGGTCAATAAAATTCAATTATTAAATTCATCTCGCCTTAACTTCCATAAAGATGTGGAAGAAGCTCGCGCTGAATATAATGCCTTACGAAAATTTTCTAACGTCTCTTTGCCTGCAGGAATTGAACAGCTTTTACTAGATGCTGAACAGGTTGTTAGGATGGATAAAGCTGCTGCGAAAGAAGTGGAAAATGCGATCACCGCTTTATCGCCGAAAACATCGACAACGCATGATGTACAAGCCGCGAAAAACGCTTTTGAAGCATTAACGCCCGTACAACAACAACTCGTTCCAAATGTTTGGAAATTAGTAGACTATGTAAAGGGAAAATATAAATTACCGAATAAAGGGAATACAATTACGACACCAGAGTTTTCAGACTCCGCCGCAGTGCCTGGTAAAAATACGCTGATGTCGAAAAGTCGCAACACCTATAAAGCAAAAATCAATGTTGACGACTCTGAACATAACAATGAGCGTTTTGTATTAACAACGAAAGCGAACATGGCTGTCGTTATTCCACCATTAAATACGCTTATAAATGAAGATTTAGGCGTAATGGACGTTCAACTTTCAAGAAATTTAAATCGTATTACGTTCCAAGCCGTATTAAATAACATGCCTGCTAAATTTGAAGCTAATATCGAAATTATATTAGAAAACATACCGGACAATTCTTCCATCGTACGCATCAACGAATTCGGTGACCAAGAGCCGGTATCCTACACAGTGAATGGCAATCAATACATTATCGAAACCCAAACGTCTGGTACGTTTCAAATTGTTAGGAATTAAATAAGTTACATCACACCCCTTTCGTTTTTTAAAAGGGGTGTGTTTTTTCTATAAACCAACCTTCATACATCCTTTTAGCCTATAAAAAAACCAAGTGGTCTTTATACGACCACTTGGTTTTTGGTAATTATTGAATTGAAGGATCTTTGTAACCAACCTTCTGATAAAACATACGAAGATTGCCATACTTATCTTCTAGCACAATTGTCACCCAGTCCCCATTAAAGAATTTCGCTGGATGTGTAAATTCTCTAGTAACACGCGCAACATTTGTCGCAATCGTTCCAGTTCCTTTTGCTAATGAACTATCTGAACCATGTACAACCGCATTAATTACTTGTGCTGGTGTTCTTCCTGAAATAACTGATTCATTTGTTCCCGCTGTATCTGATAAATAATAGTACTTCAACATTTCGCCGTTTTCATAGAATTGTTGAGCAGAGCCAAGTAAATCGAATGTTGCTTGGACTTTTCTATCATCACCTGGCGTACTAACGTAGCTAAGTTTAATTTCCATAAACATCGCATCCAATGTTCTGTATAAATATTGTCCAGTATTAATGAATTTATGTCCCTCATAGCCATCAATGACAAAGTCAAAGTCACGAGTTTCATCTTTCATTGTAATTTTAATTGATTCCTTCGCTTGATACGGTGGCTTGGCTTTAATAATCAGTTTACTTTCTTTAGTTGTATCTGTTCCGACTGTATAAGACACTGCTTCAAATTGCCCTGTTACATCAACATCAGTATTATTTATATCTTTTGATGTAATAGTTAAAATATCTTCCAATATCACTTTACCGTCAGCTTTAACCATTGTTGATTTTCCATCTTTATCACGCATAATAGTCTCACTAAACGTGATCGTAAAGGTATCATCATTGTTACGATAAATAAGGCCTGGATACTTTTTATTATCCATAGGGGATGTCATACCAATGCTTGGTGCTGTACCATCCGAATAGAAGTTTTGTTTCATTAAACCTGCGGAAGATTTATCATGATCATTATAGGATGTGTTCGCCTTATAAATGGTGAAATTACCAGGCGTATCTTCTGCTCCAACGTATACAACGTATTCAGTATGTGGCTTTAATGTAACGCCTCGAGCATCTACTGTTCCTGATTGGCCTTTTCCTGTTTTTTGAACTGATTGACTAGCTTTTAATTGAGTTTCTAAATATTTTTCATCTGCTGGCGCTGTTAAATTCGCATCTGGGTTGTCAATGACAATGCCATCTTTAACAATTTTCTTTTCCACAAACCAGTAATGAACTTTTGCTGTTTCATTTGTTTCAAAGCTAATAGTTGCTTTCGTATCATCATTTTCTTTTGGTTTAATGACTAAATCTCGAATTAACGGTGCCTTTGTATCTTCAAATAATGTTTTAGGACCAGCGATTTTAGAAAGTTCGCCACCACGATCTCTTAATACCATGTAAATCGAGTAGTTACTAAATGGATCTAATTTATTTTTCTCAACAGAGACAGGGAATTTCTGCGTAGCTGTTTCTAAATCTGCAGTACCCGAACCACTTTGAATAAAGATGTCTTTTCCACCAATTTGGAAATGACCAGATTTATTAGCATCACTTGCAAATTCATTAATAAAATCACGTTCTGTAATTTTATGTTCTGTTAAATATTGTTGGAAAGTCTTCGTCTCGCCATTTTCTACAACAGTATCCGGTAGAATCATATAGTAATACGTACCAGCTTTATTTGGCTTGAATTCGACTTCTGCACGTCGGTAACCGTCCGATTCATCGGCTTTATTCACTGTATTTTCGATTGTGATAACAGGCATCACGGAATCATCGTGTTTGTATTCCGCAAAGTTACGAATAGGGTCGCCTGGCTTCACTGTATTCGTATTTTCAAATGCGTTATCCGCTAAATCTTTCACACCAGGTAACACCGTAACACGTAATGTATCACCATTAACGAACCCTGTATCAGACGGAATCGTTAAAATAACTTTTTTATCACCCGGTTTATACTCTACAGCTGCTGGTTTAATCCCTTTTCCACCTGTTACATTGACAATTACTGTACCCGTTAGTAAATAATTGTCTACATTGCGAGCACTTTCAGGATCTAATGCTTCGTTCACTGTTAATTCAAACTGATTATTACTTTTCCTTACGAGTTTTCCTTGCTCAACAAACGGATGGATATTATCAAGCTCACTCGTTTTAAATTCTTTCACTGCAGCCGGATCGACCGAGTTATTCCCCGACTCATCCTTCATCACAACATAAAGTTGATACGTTTCTTCAGGGTCTAAACCAGTAAGTAATCCGTCAACCTTTAATTCTCCAGCAACTACCTTCCCCTTACCTGTCGGGTTAGCAACAATATCTGCTGTTGTCGGATCTGCGGCAGTTGTTTTTTTACGCACATAGTAGTAGTATTCCCCTGGTTCACTCGCAGTAAAGGTAAACTCTGCACGTGTTCCACCGTGAAGAGGCGTTACGGCTAGTGATTTTACGGATGGTGGCGATGAATCTTTCATTTGGAACGATTGCGATTTAATATCCGAAGTATTTTTCGCTCCGTCCACTACCATGACATAGACAACGTATTCTTTTTTCTCACCTAAACTATTAATTTTAATAGTATTTTTACCATTAACCGCTGCACCTGTGCCATTCGCGACGTTATCAGTAGAAATGCGATTCACCATTTCTCGTTTCGTTGGTGCTTCAACGCCCTTTTCGCGCACGATGTAGTAATACGTGCCTACTTTATCTGACGTAAATTCTACCTCTACATCACTACCATTCAAGACAGTTACTTTCGTAATATCGATAACTGGCTTCGTTTTATCTGCCGGCTTCTGATTGTCGATATCATCTTTATCGATTGGTTTGCCATCAGGGTCTGTAATATTCCCTACATTATCTTTATCATTTAAGAAGTCATCGAAAATATTGTTTGGCCCTTCATCTTTTGGAAGGATGACTTTGTCGATATATGTGTAATCACCAATATCAATCCAGCCATATGCATTATCTACATAAAGCGTGCCAACACGGCCATCAATATATAGCTCTAAATCCGTATAACTATTGTAATTAATCCAATCGATATTGCTTGTTCCGTAAATCGTAAGCTTTGTTTCTGTATCTAAATTCAGCGTACCAATATCACCTTGAATCTCAAATTCACGGACATTACCGATAATATCTACACGCGGTAGCTTCGTATTTGTTTCGATTTTCGTACCATTTTGCGACACGACCAATCGTGATACGGTACTATTGTAAAATTCAATATGCTTTTCAACATTTTTCATCGTGACAGGATCTTTTGTCCAGTTTTCAAAAGGCTTGTTTTTATCTGGATTTTGATTGGAATCGGTCCAATTATCCAGGTCACTTGATGAATTACTATTTGATGAGCTATCCCCTTCTGGCTTATTCGGATTAGACCAGTCGATAAATGAAAAATTACTGCTAGCTACGCGGCCAATATTTAATGGCTTAAAGTAGGAAACATTTAAATGTAACGGTGGACGAACTGTTTCATTGATTAACATTGTGCCCGTTAATGTTACATTCGCAAATTCAATATAGTTCCCATTCACAACAATTGTGCCGCCGAAGGATTTATGATCCCCATCAAACTGTAAAAACCGCGAGCTTGTCCCACTAGCATTTAACGTTAACTTTGCGACTGAATAAAGTGTTTTCCCTGAAATATCGCCTTCAATAAAGGCACCCTTTAAGACATCTGCATTATATTCATTAAAAATATGTGAAAGGTTTTCAGGTACTGTATATGGTTCAGCATTTATGTAAACAATATCATCTTCAACGCCCGTAATTTTATAAGTTGATGCATTGCTTTTTTTCTCTTGCGAACGAACGATAAAGGAAGCAATTTGTCCACGAGTTACGGCATTAAATGGAGAGAATGTAACAGGTGTAGTGCCTTCTGTAATCTGTAAATCTACCAATGATTGAATATAATAAGCATTACTCGTTTGGCTATTCACATCTTTGAAGCTATGATTAAATTTCGTAGCTACTTCGAATTTAAAGCCAAGAACTAAAATTTTCGCTAATTGTCCACGTGTAATCACTTCATTAGGCATAAATGAACCGCTTGCGTAACCAGACATAATCCCTGCATTTTGTAATGCGGCTACGTATTTATAATATTCATTGCTCTTTGGTACGTCTTTAAAATAAGGATCTTCGACATTTTTTAAATCTAACTTTAAAACCGTTGCTAGCATTTTGGCTGCTTGGCCACGTGTTACATTTTGATTAGGTCGAAATGTTTTATCTGCAAACCCACTGATTGCACCTTGAGCGTACAATTTTAAAATATTATCATAGTGACTTGAATATTGGTTAATATCTATAAATGGTGAAGTTGCTGCGGCTACCTTTTGTGGTGGTGGCACAACAACTGCAATCCCGCTAGTAGCAAAAACAGTTGCAATAAGTGCTTTGTTCACTTTTTGGATTTTTGTTTTATCCATCTCACTCTTCCTTTCACATAAAATTAAAACGCACAAACATTATTTTCATCATACCCTTTATATCGACAAGTAGATAGTGAACCTTCATATGTATTTCTAAAATAATGGAAGAAAGTAATGAACAATAAAAAAGCCAAGAAGCATCGGTGCTTTCTTGACTTTCACAAAATATAGGCATACATCCTATCATACTTGTTCTGTCATAAGGGAAAGGGGGATAACCTTAAGTCCTGCCAAGTCGATCGAGAGATGTGTCCCGAGTTTACGTATTATTTACAACAATAGCTTGCCCAAATAATTGGTGCATTAATCATCTACCCTTAAAAATATAAGCTAAACATTTTGTGAGGGTGGTTCTATCGGCGATTTCTTCGTGGTTACCGGCGATTTATGCTCATTTACCAGCGATTTACGCGGTTCTATCGGCGATTCCCTTTATTTTATCGGCGATTGTGACACCAACCCATTTATTGACCATCTAAATTCTAAATTTTTTTACTTTTATTGTTATTGCAACATATAATTTTCTGATAAATTAATTTATAATAAAAATTAACGTAGTCAATGGTATTGTTAATCTGTTATAATACTGGATAAAATAAACATAATCTGTATTAATACAGATTTGTATAAAATGCTTTTCGCAATATGGGGATATGAGAAAAGCGCTACGAATGCGTCTTAACAGACTGCATCGTAGCCTACACAAAAAGGGGTTGGAAGATTTGGGTATTTTAAAGGGGTTAAAAATTCTCGATTTTTCTGCATTACTACCGGGGCCAATGGCGACAATGATTTTTGCTGACCTAGGTGCGGAGGTCATTCATGTAGAATCCTCCAAACGCGTAGATTTAACACGTATTATGCCTCCTTATGATGAAGATCATGAGGCATATATTCATCAGCATTTGAATCGTTCCAAAAAATCACTTACTTTAAATTTGAAAGCACCTGAAGCTGTAGAGATAGTAAAGTCACTGATACAAGAATATGACGTAATTATTGAAGGTTTTCGACCAGGTGTTATGGAACGACTCGGTATTGGCTACGAAGCATTAAAAGAAGTAAATCCAAAATTGATCTATTGTGCGATTACAGGTTATGGGCAAACGGGGCCATATAGCAACCGACCTGGTCATGATAATAACTATTTAGCATTGGCAGGTGTGCTCGACTATTCTCGTCATCAGGACAAAAAGCCTGTTTCGATGGGAATTCAGCTGGCGGATATTGCAGGTGGTACGATGCACGCTGCCATCGGGGTACTTGCTGCAGCACTACATCGCGAAAAAACTGGGGAAGGTCAATATGTCGACATTAGCATGACGGATGCTGTGTTCTCACTTAATGCAATGTATGGCTCTGCCTACATTGGCGGTGGTCGTGTCCCTCAGCCTGAACAAGAAATATTAAACGGCGGTAGCTATTATGATTTTTATAAAACAAAGGATGGGCGATTTTTCTCCGTCGGAAGCCTAGAGCCACAATTTCGGAGGCTGCTATGTGAAGCACTGGATATTCCAGAACTTATTGATAATACATTCAATGATTCGTACTATACACAGATTCGTTTTAAAGAGGCCGTACACGATGCCTTTTTATCGAAGACCTACAATGAATGGCTTGAAGTCTTTAACGAAAATTTTGAAGGTTGCGTCGAACCAGTGTTAACTTTTCCAGAAGCATGTGAACATCCACAGTTACAAGCTCGTGGTATGATTGTAGAAATTCCAAAACACGATGGTACAACACAAAAGCAAATTGCATCTGCCTTTAAGTTTGATGGGGCCAATCCTACGTACAAGCATATTGGTGCCAAGCTAGGAGAACATAACGAAGAAGTACTATCGTCAATCGGCTATAGTGCTGAACAAATTACTGCACTTCAAGAAAAAGGGGTTTTAGAATAAAAAAAGTGCCAGGCACTCACACAATTTCAGAACTGTGTAACATACAACAGGCTACCATAACGGCTATTAACGTAAGCTAATATATATATAAAGAGTGTCCAATCTAGTCATTTTTCGACTTCAGTGGACACTCTTTTTTAGTTACACATACGCTCGAATAAATACTCGTAGCTTTTCGAAATGGTCTTCCACGAGTAAATATTTTTTATATACTTCTATTAATTTCTCAAATAGCTCGTACTGTTCCGTAACAAATAGGATTTTTAAAATATTAATCATATGCAAAGAAGCGCTCTGTGCTACTGAAAAATACGGGGCATCCGGCTGGCGATAATGTTGGCGCCACTCTTCCACTGACAGGCCAATATGTTGTAATGAATTATTGACTTGCAATGCTATATCTTGCTGCACCGATGCCTCTATCGCAATCAGTTGCTCGTTACTGAAATTTTGCTGGGCCAATGCGGCATTTATTTTTTTATTGGATGCAAGGCCATGTTCTTTTAACAATGTTAGCCCCTCTTGATAACGTTCTAATCTGACATAAGTATCTAATAACACTGCATAAATATTTTCTAAGTAGTTCAAATTATAATTTTTAATGATTGCAGGGGGTGTTGGTTTGCGATTTGGCAGTAAATCTTTGTACTCCAATAAAATCTCTATTGCATAATTATTAAGCCGTTCATCTTCTAATAAATATTCGCCATAGCGAAGGACATGTTCATAATCGCGTTCTTGATGAGCTATGCGCAATAAAATATAAGCAATTAAAACCTTTTCTTTTTCTGTTAAGGCATACATAGAATAACGCCAATCCGTCTCAAAGGAAGCAATTAACTCTTTAATGCATTGATAATTCCCCTCTGATAAGCGATAGTGCGTAACAATTTGATAAAGACGCAACTGCTTTTTTGCTAAACAGGATAAATTACAGTTATCCACATATGTTATACACTTATCCAGAATGTTTTTATAATTATACACAGAGTTATCCACATGTTCACAAACAATTGTTGAAGATTGCTCAAAATGACCCATTATTTCATGGATAAATGTGAATTGTTCCAAAGGTTTGTGGATAAGCAGTGAATAAACTTTTTTCATAAACAGCCAATGCCAAAACAACGCTTCTTCTTGGTAGATCATATGCACAAAATAGTCATTTTTAAATTTATATAAAAAAATTGTTTGTAACTCATTTACAGGTAATTTGACTTGCCAGCGCTTTCCAAATACAAGCCATACTAACCGTTCTAAGTCCATTGTATGCTGGGCAAAAAGTTGCTCAAAAAAGACTTGCTTCCCTTTTTGGGTATAAAAAAAAGCATTGAGACGATCATTCACAAATTTTGCATCCATACCGTGCTTATCGAAAAATTGTTGTAGCTCTATCGTTACACGTCCCCAATATTTTCGTGCTGTCGAGAAGGCAATGTTCATCGCCGCTTCTTCATTTACTAAAAATAATTGCGGTGACAATGCAGTACCTAGTATTTTGGGATCTGCATGTGGAGTGACCTCAGCCTCCGCCCATTTTGAAAGTAATTTTTCAGCGCCATTTTCACCACTTTGTCTATATGTTATGAATAATTGCTCATCACAATCCAACAGCATACAACCGGAGCCCCCCATCAAATTCACGCAATAATAATATTTCCTTATCATACGAAAATATGTTTCTCAAATATTTCATCACTCTTTCTCCAATATATCAAATCCTATCCAACATATGCTAAAAATTTATATATATGCACAAGAAAAGAGCTAAAGTATTCGTCTACACAAACACTTTAGCTCGACTTAGAGCAACATTAAAACACTCACGAAGCTCATTCAATTTTATACGAAGGCACAATGAGCGCATCTGATAATTGCGCTTAAGTTGGTAGCCCAGTGCATTATCTCAGATGGCTCATTGCCTGACGCTCTATTTAAGCGCCTTTATATTTACATACTTAAGTGTCCACTATTTCTAAGAAAAGTTAACACTCCCAATGCAGTAGACGGATAACAAAAAATATAGTTACACAAATTTAATAAAAAATTTAATTTTTTATATTACAGCCAACTGCTCACCAATATTGCGGGTATTTCCTTGTCTGTCGTAAATTATTAATCAGTAAGCCAAAGAGCACAATAATTACTGCGCCTATTAAGACTGGCATCAATAAATAGCTCCAGCTGTATCCTCCTAAGATGATGATAATCGGATTCGCTCCGGCTGGCGGATGTATAACGCCCGAAAGTGCCATAAAAAAAATCGTTAATCCAACACCAAGGCTAATGGATACGATATTTGATCCTAATAAGGAATACATCGCCAATCCGATAAAAGCTGAAATTAAATGTCCTCCAATAATATTACGTGGTTGCGACAATGGCGCATTCCATACAACAAATACGAGTACACAGCTACCTCCAAGGGATGCCATTAACCAAGTTGCCCCTGTATAGTTTGTTAAACAAAGTAATACAAAAATACAAAGTAAACCACCAACTGCACCTGTTATTGCATCAGCAAAATTAGTTCTTGAAGGAGCATGTCCACCGCCACTCATCTTAGCTATGTATGCTTTTAATCGATGATTTTTTGTTTCCTTTTCTTGTAAACGTACGAAATCTGCCATAGTCACCATCCTTGAAATTAAAACTAAAATTTATATTAAAATAATTAAAAATATAGATTTAGAAGCTTTTATTATTATATCAGTTAAAAAAGAGATTACAATTTGACATTTAAATTCTAATAATGTGAAAGTTGCAACAGTACAAAAAAGCAAAATAATCCCACAGCAACGCCGATGTAATTCAGCTTAGCTGTGGGATTTTTAGGTAGTTAACGACTAAAGCTTAATCGTACTGCTTTTTAATCGGTTTAAAAATTCTCGCTTTTTTTAGCACAGTTTTTGGAACTTGGAATGTTGCAGTCACAACACCTGGATGGCGGCCTATTTCAATTGAGCCCGTAATCGTTGCACGATTCATCACTTCCGGCTCAGTCATCTCAAATAGTTTTGCTGCTCGACTAATCGCATTCGATGTCGCCTCGTTTAATGTTGTCCCTGTACCGACTATAGATACTGGGAATGCTTCTTCCACTTGCTTCACACCAAACTCCTCCGCTAATTCGCGAGCTCGGCGTTTTTCTTCCTTAGAAAATGGTTTCGCTGTATATGGCAGATCTTCTTCATTTGGTAATAATATAGGACCTTCAAGCGCTACTTTTTTCAAAACACTTACCTGCAATTGGACAATTCCCGCAACATCTGTAGTATGGCCAGCAATTTCCCCATCTCCTTGCATGGCATGCATATCGCCAATGTAGACACCACCGCCAGGTACTTTTACAGGACAAATAATAGTCGCACCTTCACGAACACGGCTAATATCCATATGGCCATCTGTTCGGTGTGCATCTAATTCCGCTTGCGTAAAAGCATATTCATGTGGAGCTCCTATTAAAAACGAACCAAAATCACCCGCATTATGTGAATCTGGCATTGCCTTTGAAGGCGTCGTTCCGAGCTGACCTAAAAACGGTCGCATTCTTGCCATCACGCCTATTAAATCGCTTGGTGCCAAAGCTACAACTGGATTTTGTACCGATTTTTCAGGTGTACGCATATAATTTTTGGCATCTAATGCAATACGTCGAGCCCCTTCTCGTCCGACCGTTAAACCAATATTGCCTTTTTGGTCGAGTGCCATTGTATAACCATTTGTCATTTTAAATGGAGCCGTTTCCGTATCGCATGTCGAACAACGGATAGCTTGCGAACCAACTCCATTCACCACTGTACTTGGATGTAGTTTACCGCAGCCAGGACATTTTACCGATACAAACGGATCTCCGATAAAACGGTCGACAATTGCCTCATCATGCCCAGATGCTGTCGCAAGGGATGTTACTTGGATAGATTTGATGGTAATCACAATGGCATCCCCAACCTCAGCACCTTCTACAAAAACAGGCTTCGTTACTTCGTGCCCGCCGCGAATGGTCGGCGTTAACATCGGACCCCAGCAGCCAGGCGTCGTATTGGCAATGATTGTACCTCCATTTTTCACAGGGCCAAGCATTGTGTGCTGTGGATCTAAAATGCCGTCTATAAACTCATTGACAAACAATGTTTCCACTGCCTCCACCTGCTGTACACTTTCATCATTTTCTGGTTGTGTAGCTTTTTCATGCATTTCTGTAATCATGTTTATCCACTCTCCCCATCCAAAAAATAGTTATGTAAAAAGACAACTCTCCGCTTCTAAGTAGAGCGCTTTATTATATGCAAATCATCGCATTACTTATGATTTTTATTTCGACATCGTAAGCGATAGTTCCTGCTATTTCGAGTAAATCCTTAGTAAATTTACACTGGATGTTTTTGTTAGTCAGCGTCCTACATTTCTCTGCTATTTCATCGCACTTCGTCTTTCCAGCACTTTCATTTATAATAAGGCTTACAAACGATTTGACTAACTCCCCAACCTTATAAGAAAGGGCGTATGAACTTTGCCAGAACCAACTATTTTAATTGTAGAAGATGAAACTGATTTAGCTAATCTGCTTCAGGTTAGTCTTCATAAGGAAGGCTATAAACAAATCCATACAGCTGACTCCATTGCAAAAGCCTGGACGATTTTTCAACAAATACAGCCCGATATCGTGCTACTGGATGTCATGCTTCCAGACGGTGAAGGCTATGATTTATGCCGCCGCATTCGTGAAGTATCCCATATTCCAGTGCTTTTTTTGTCAGCTAAAAATGAAGAGATCGATAAAATTTTAGGTCTCGCCATTGGTGGGGATGATTATATTACAAAACCTTTTAGCCCTAAAGAAGTTGCTTATCGCGTTAAGGCACAACTGCGTCGAGCAGGTTATCAAATCCAGGAAACACCGCCCGCTACTACAGCACAGGCTATTCAGGTAGGACCCTTTGTACTGAATAACGATGAAACGGAAGTACATAAGGATGGTACTTTATTAGAGTTAACAGCTAAAGAAATCGGATTAATGGCTTGCTTTATGCATAATCCAAATCGCATTTTAAGTAAGGAAACATTATTTGAACGTGTATGGGGCGAGGACTTTTTTGGCTCTGACAATACGGTTATGGTCCACATTCGTCGTTTGCGTGAAAAAATTGAACAGGACCCATCTAAACCGCTATATCTTACAACAGTCAAAGGGCTTGGCTATAAATTGGTCGTGCCAAAAGAGCTTCAAATATGAAATGGCGATTAACGGCTCGCTTTCTACTATCTATTTTGTCTATTGTTATCATTGTTATTTTCGTCAATACCGCCATCCTTATTGGATTAATGGTGTATCAGCAATCAAACAAATTTAATGATGCTACGGCAGATACCGAGGAAATCTTTGTGCGTAATTTTCAGCAGTATATCGATATAAGTAATGGTCAACCTACTGTAAGTGAAGAAGGGCTACAACAATTACACCAAAGAAATGCTTGGATTCAATTGCTTGATGCAAATGGGCAAGTTATCGGTGCTTACTTTGCCCCTCAAAAGGCACTTGCTCATTATACGCCCGTCGATTTAATTCAAGTATACAAATATAAGGAATTCGATGTTGATACAACGGTTTATGTAGGTAGTAAAGATAACATTAGCTATTTAATTGGCATTAAAGGTAGTGGCGTTTCAAGGTTAGTTGTTCACCTTTCGGCCGCATCTACACTACAACTTATCGGAAAATACGGCTTGCTCATTGTTATCGCTGACTTACTAGTTGCAACGCTAGTCGGATGGTTATTTGGTCGTACTTTGACCAAGCCTCTTTACGCCATGATAGAACGTATTCAGCATTTAAAAAATCGCAAACATCTGCCAATAAAAGTGCCAAAAGGTCTCTATCGGCCTGTATTTGAAAATTTAAGTGAAGTGTCGAGCGAGTTGGCTGCTCATGAGCAAGAACGTAAGCGCCTAGAGATGATGCGTGAGGAGTGGATTAGTAATGTCTCACACGATATGAAAACGCCGCTTGCCTCTATTCGTGGTTACGCAGAGTTATTAAATGATGGCGAATTATCACCAAAAGAGCACAACGAATATGCCCGAATTATTGAAAAGCAGTCATTGCATATGCAGGACTTACTCGATGATTTAAATTTAACGATGCGCCTAAGGCATCAACAGCTTCCACTGACTTTAACGGAGGTTAATATCGTCCAGTTTATGCGTGAAATTGTCATTGACACTTTAAATACGCCACCCTATGAACAAGCAAATATTGAATTTGATGCAACAGCAGAGGTCTATGTCCATTCGATGGATGAGCATTTTATGAGACGAGCTGTTATAAATTTTTTATACAATGCAATACTTCATAATCCCCCTGAAGTATGTGTTCGCGTGTTAGTTGATGCTAACACCATTACAATTGCTGATAATGGACATGGCATCAGTGCTGAAGACCTTACTCATATATTTGAACGTTACTACCGCGGGACAAATACTGAGCAAAAACAAGGGACTGGACTTGGCACTGCTATTGCAAGAGATATTATTGAAGCGCATGGTGGAACGGTGTCTATTACATCTGAGGATCAAAAAGGGACAACTGTAACAATCCATTTGCATAAAGGGTTAGAAAAATAAAAAGTAGAGCAGTCCGATTGCCTATGGACTGCCCCGCTATTTTATTTTATTTGTGCCTGTACTTTAGCCGGCATATCATCAAATTGTACTTCATCATAAGATGTCACTTCATTTCCCTTTTTCACATAAAGCTTTAAATACGCATCAAGACGTAGATTTTTTTGTGCAGAAAATTTCAAGGTCATTTCTTCCCCGTTTTCTTTAAATGCCGGTAGCTCGTACCAATATGTTTGAATAATTTGCCCGTCATTAGCCTTATATTCCTCTACTTCCCCATCAGTAGTGATATGCACATAGAAAGTATCTTTATTTAAACGGTTAAAATCTACCGTCATGAGGACACTTAGACCTGCCACAAACAAAATAAAAAGTGCCCCAATACTAATAAACATCTTTTTCATATTAATTCCCCTGTCTCACAATTTTATAAAACGACCGTACAGTAAAGAGATAATACAAGCCGTAAATGATGGAATAGGCAATCATCCATAATAACACTGGCTTTGTTATATCCATATTAAACAATTGTGAAAATGCTAGAAGCGCGAAAGCACTGTGTACGATACCCACAATCAGTGGTGCACTAAATATAACAGCAACCTGCCCTGCAACCGTTTTTAAGATTTGTTTACTATTTACACCGATTTTATTTAACACTGCATACTTCGCCTGATCTTCTTCTGCCTCTGTAAGCACTTTAAAATAAATAATACTGCCTGTTGCCGCTAAAAATACAAGCCCTAAAAAGCTTCCAACAAACAATAATGAACCAACCGTACCTAGACTATCCTCATAGCTTTGAGGCACACTTGAAAACCACTCTTGTTGCTCAGTAGAAAGCTGTCCAAATATTTCTTTCGACACACTTTGTTGCTTCAAATCATTGTCCATGCCAACAACTTGCATCGTTACCCCTTCGGCATTCGTCGCATCAAAAGCTTGATCATTGACGACAAGTACGGTGCCAGCTGGCATAAAGTTTAGCACACTATCTGTATACATTTTGTCGATATGAAACGATTCCCCACTTTGCAATTTAAAGTTTTCACCCGTAAAGTCATGTGAAAAACGTTCATCATAGTTAGCGTCTAGTAGTATAGCTGAACCATCTACAATATGCAGCTCACGATCTTTCCCCTGCAATGAGGCTAAATGATTGTAATCCGATTCCTTCAATAATGTATATTCAAAAAAAGCAAATTCATTATCGACACGTAAATTTTTTGCATGAATTGATTCATTGTACAACACGTTCTGTTGGTCAAATTCAACAGCTTCACCTTTCCACATAAATGTGTTTGGCAGCATGAGACGTACTGATGCTTCGGTATTGTAGTACATCCCAAATACGCCCCCGCCTGCTGTAATGGTTGTCGCACTTAAAATCGCGATAATAGACAATGACTTAGCGTTTGCCCGTATACGATAGAGTAATTGCGAAACGCCTATTAAATTCAAGCCTCTCCAAGACCAAGATGTTGCCTTTTTCAATGCAGTCAGTACAAACACGCTTACACTATGGAACAGTAAATATGTCCCAACAATTGTGACGCCTATTACTAACAGCGGCGTACCAAGAATAGAAAATACTTTCCAGATAGGACTTGTAAAAATATCAGAAGAGGCCGTGTAATAGCCAAATGCAACCAATGCTGTCCCTAGTATTGCCGCTAACAGTGATGCACGTGGAATTTTCTCGCCTTGCTTCTCTGCATGGAACAGATCAATTAGTTTAAATTGATAAATCACGCGGTAACCTTGTAAAGAAGTAAATAGGAATAATACTGCAAAGATTCCCGCTGTTTGAAGCACCGCTTCAGGTGTGAATGTTAAATTTGCTACGACTTGATAGCCCATTAGGCGAACTAAAATTGTTAATAACACCTTTGACATAAAAAAGCCGATGATAATGCCTAAAATTAATGATACGAGCCCAATCACTAAATTCTCGAAAAAGAGCATAAGGCCGATTTTTTGTTTACGTACACCGAGTAGCGAATAGAGTGCCACTTCTTTTTTCCGTTTTTTCATAAAAAACGAATTGGAATACGCGATAAAAATCACAATGAAAAATAAAAGTACAATTGACGATGCACTCATTAATCCTTTAATTTGTTGCGACATCCCTGTGGAACTTGCAAGATCGTCACTGTATTTTAGCGTGACAAACGTAAAGTAAATGACGATGCTAAATACCATTGAGGCGATATATAAAAAATAATTGGATAAATTGCGCTGAATATTTTTACGCGCCAAGCTAAATAACGTCATTTACCCCACCCCCGATGCCTGCAAGCACCTGTAAAATCTCCTGGAAAAACTGCTTTCTCGTTTGGACTCCACGATGGATCTCCTTGGAAAGCTTGCCGTCCTGAATAAAGAGAATACGCTGACAGAAGCTTGCTGCAAATGCATCATGTGTAACCATCATAATCGTTGCTGCATGAGATTGATTTAAATCACTTAAGCTTTCCAGTAAATCTGTTGCTGATTTTGAATCGAGTGCACCTGTTGGTTCATCAGCAAAAATAAGTTTTGGTGCGGTTACTAATGCACGGGATGATGCTGTTCTTTGCTTTTGACCACCTGAAATTTGGTAAGGGTATTTATCTAGCAGGTCACGAATGCCAAATAACTGTGCAATACGCTCTACTCTTGCTGCAATTTCCTTTTGTGGCACCTTTGCAATGGCAAGCGGTAACACAATATTTTCGCGAACGGTTAAGGAATCGAGCAAATTATAATCCTGGAAGATAAATCCTAAATTATCACGGCGGAAATCTGCTAATTGCGTATCTTTCATCTGTGCTAAATTTGTATTACTGATTACAATATCGCCCGTTGTTGGCGTATCAATTGTTGCTAAAACATTTAAAAGCGTCGATTTCCCTGCCCCTGAAGGCCCCATTACACCGACAAATTCACCTTGCTCTACCTCGAATGTTATATGTTCAAGCGCTGTAAAAGTATTTGCGCCTTTGCCGTATGTTTTTCCTACATTTTGTACTTTTAATAATGGCGTCATATACGCTCACCTCTTTCTGTTTACAGTATACGACCCCAAACTTACAGCAAAATTGTCGCAAGCTTACAACAACCTTAAATCAAAATTATAGATGACTACTGTCGTGGATTTCCGCTACGGACGAGCGCTTTCCGCGGGCACATCGTAAGCCGCAACCCTCGCTATCGCGCGGCTCGTTGCGTCTTACGTTCTGTGCTGTTCCCGCAGGAGTCGCCCGCCCTCCGCTCCAATCCACTGAATACAAAAAGTTTACTGTCTACTATCAAAGGAATTGTGAGGTGAAGGCAGTAATGTTTGCTTCTTCAAATTTTGACGTAGTTAAAATATATATTTGATAACTACTGCCACTGATTTCCACTACGGACTTGGCGCTTTTCGCGGGCACATCGTAAGCTGCAACCCTCGCTATCGCGCGGCTCGTTGCGTCTTACGTTCTGTGCTGTTCCCGTTGGAGTCGCCCGCCCTCCGCTCCAATCCACTGAATACAAAAAGTTTACTGTCTACTATCAAAGTAATTGTGAGGTGAAGGCAGTAATGTTTGCTTCTTCAAATTTTGACGTAGTTAAAATATATATTTGATAACTACTGCCACTGATTTCCACTACGGACTTGGCGCTTTTCGCGGACACATCGTAAGCCGCAACCCTGCCTAGCGCGCTGAATGACCGCGCCTTACCTTTTGTGCGTTCTTGGAGGAATCATAATAAAAGGATAAAAAAATAGAAAAAGACATCAAGAATGAACGGACTTCTTAATGTCTTTTTCCGATAATCTGTAGCATGCTACAAATAAAATATATTCTTTTTCTAACTAGAGAACATACTGCTATACCTTACGTTCTTCTAATCCAATACTTCTTTAATTTCATCCTCAAAACTACTCGGTTTATCTGCAGAGCCGTAGCGCTTAATAATTTCTCCATTGCGATCTACTAAAAACTTTGTAAAGTTCCACTTAACACTACTACCAAGGAAGCCTTTAGTATGGGACGTCAAATAGTCAAAAATCGGGTGTGCGTCTTTGCCATTGACCTTCACCATTTCATGCATCGGGAACGTTACACCATACGTTAAACGGCATTGTGATGCCGCTTCTTCAGCTGTGGCAACTTCCTGCTTAAACTGATTAGAAGGGAAGCCAAGCACAACGAGCCCCTCATCCTGATATTTTTTATATAGCTCTTCTAAGTCCTCAAACTGCGGTGTAAAACCACATTTCGTTGCTGTATTAACAATTAGCATTGCCTTCCCTTTATAACGTTCTAAGCTATATTCTGTCCCATCTTCTAAAGCTACTTGAATATCGTAAATACTCATTGTTAAGTCCCCCTTATTATAAACGTCCATTCATTCTAGCAACCTGCTGTAACGGATCCCACACACCATTAAAAGGAGGTGCATAGGCTAAATCTAAATCAAGTAAATCCGGTAATGTCATTTTATTGTATAATGCTGTGGCAAAGACATCGATTCGTTTATCCACACCGGCAGGTCCAACAATTTGTGCACCTAATAGTTGCTGATCTCTTTTGCGCACAACAATTTTAATAAACATTCGTTGGGCTCCTGGGTAATAACCTGCAATATGACGTGCAGACAATTTATATGCCTCATAATCAAAACCAAGTTCCTTTGCAGTCCGCTCATTAATACCTGTTGTGGCGATTGTTAAGTCAAAAAACTTCAGTATAGAGGTGCCGACAATGCCTCGAAACGGTGCAAATTTCCCTGACATATTAAGCCCTGCTAAACGCCCTTGTTTATTGGCTGTCGTGCCAAGCGGTACATAATCTAATCGTTCTTTTACAATATGAAAATGCGTCGCACAATCTCCTGCTGCATAGATATTTTTCACTGATGTCTCTAAATGACGGTTCACAATAATTGCCCCATTTTCCGCAAGCACAATATCTGTTCCATTTAAAAATTGTGTGTTCGGTTTAATGCCTGCAGCGACAATGACTAAATCTGTATCCAGCGTTCCTTGATCTGTCACGATATGCTCAACACGAGAAGTGCCCTCAAGCCCTTCGACATTTGTATTTAATAAAAGCTCAATACCTTGTTTATTGGCTTCATCATGAACATGCTTTGCTAGCTCTTCATCTAAAATATTGGCAACTTGATTGCCTCGCTGAATAAGTCGCACTTTCTTATGACACGCATGAATCGTTTCTGCCATTTCCAGCCCAATATAGCCTCCGCCAAGAATCGTTACATGCTCTATATTTGGCGTTAAATCGGCAAGTAAATCTTCCAACTCGGGTATCGTTTTCACTTTGTGAATACCTGCTAAATCAGTACCTTTTTGCACTGGAATAATCGGATCAGCGCCAGTAGCGATAAGCAGTTTATCATAAGCAATTTGGAAAGGTTCGCCTGAAGCTTGTGTTCCCGACACTAACTGATTTTCCACATCGATATGTTCAACTTCATGTCCAACGCGCGCATCAATACCATATTTATCACGGAACGTTTCAACATCTCGCGCAATGAGACGCTTTGTTGATGAAATCCGCCCATCAACTACATACGGCAATCCACATTGTCCATATGAATAAATAAATCCCCGCTCTAAAGAAGTAATTTCTGCCCCAGGTACATTTCTGTAAATTTCCATAGCGGCTGACATACCTGCCGCATCTCCCCCAATGATTACGAATTTCACCCTTCAAGCCCCCTTGTCATTACACCTAGTTTTTTCATATATAGTTGACGTCTCCCGTCACTCATAGCACATGAGGCACTAAATCCTTAGACAGCTTTTTTATATAAACGAATTCATACCAACTTTTGATATGTATAATAAATTCTAATATTTGCCTCATACATCAATGTTAACAAAAAGCGAATTACTAATGCACGTTTCCACTACTACCTTTTTAAAATAAAATGACAAACCTACAAACGGGTTATCTGCCTACAAAAAAACAGGTAAAGAAAACGAATTGTTTTCCTTACCTGAAGTACTTATGCTTTTGCGATTTCTTCTTTGCAGAATGTTAAAATTTCTTCTAGTTCATCATCTTCCAGTGCAAAGTCTAAATACTCTCCCTCTGCCTTTTCCATAATGAAATAATTTAAAATAAATGGCGCACCATCTTTTTCACCGATTAAAACACGAAGTTCAATACCCGCTTCATGGTATAGTTCGTCCTCTTCGTCAATATCCACATCTAAAATAAATTCAAAACGCTTACCCTCAATAATATTCGTCGGATCTAAAATTTCTTCCATTGAGAATTGTGTAATATCCATTTTTACTAGCTCCTTTATCTTTACCTATTCTTATCTATAATAAATCAATTTCAGCATGGGTCAACTAGAAAACCTATATACACCTACATTCAATTATGCCACAATAAAATAAAACTTTTAGTAGGAGGCTTTTTATGAAAGAGCTACTATATTATCAAGACGCTATGTTACGTGAATTTACTGCAACGATTGTACATACTGGTATAGAGACGGATGGTCGCCACTATGTTGTGCTTTCTAACACGGCATTTTATCCAACAGGTGGTGGTCAACCACATGATACAGGAACATTAAATAATACGAACGTAATCGATGTTGAAAAAGTTGATGAGGAAATCCGACATTATATCGAGGGCGATGCTTCCGCTTTAAGTGGTGAAGTGCATGGGAAATTGAACTGGAAGCGCAGATTCGACCATATGCAGCAGCACGCTGGTCAGCACATATTAACTGCAGCATTTGTTGAACTTTTTGATGCGCCAACAGTAAGCTTTCACCTTGGCAGTGAACAAGTTACGATTGATATTGCAGTCGATTCATTATCAAACGAACAGCTTGTGTCGGCTGAGGCTCGGGCAAATGCTATTATTTTAGAAAACCGCCCCATTGAGACAAAATGGATTACAGAACAAGAGCTAGGGAACTACAACTTACGGAAAGAAGTAGCTGTCACAGGCGATATTCGTTTAGTTATTATTCCTGACTTTGACTACAATGGCTGTGGAGGAACACATCCCACATCTACAGGGCAAGTGAATGCCATTAAAATTCTAGGTACAGAAAAAATGAAAGGCAATGTGCGCGTGTCCTTTGTATGCGGTGGGCGAGTTTTAGCGGAGTTAGCGATGCGAAAAACTGTCTTAGCCGATGTTGCAAAACAATTAAGTGTGCCTGAAGCCGAAGCAGCTACGGCACTTGCAAAGGTACTCGCTACGCAAAAAACGACCGAAAAGGCACTTGTAGCAGCAAAAGAAGAATTGCTGTCCTTTGAAGCGAAAGCATTGGCTTCAAGCGACCACCCTATTATAGCTACTTCCTTTCATGATCGCTCGATACAAGAGCTTCAAAAATTGGCTCGCTTTATCGTTGCTGAACGTCCTGATATCATTGCACTTCTTGTGTCAGAAAATGAAGATAAGCTACAGTTTGTCGCAGCTCGTGGCGCACAAGTAAAGGCAAGTATGAAAGAGCTTGCTGCACAAGTTTTACCATTCATTAATGGTAAAGGTGGCGGTAGCGAGCAAATGGTACAAGGCGGTGGCGAACGCATTATTGCTCGTGAGCAACTGCTTGCTGCTATGCAAGATGCGTTAAATTAACAATATAGCCGTAGAAATACAACGAGCCTCGCAAGCAATTATGCTTTGCGAGGCTTGTTTGTTATTCGTTCATTTCATGGATGTTGCTTCAATCAAAACATTAATCAATTAACTTCGATGTTTTCAGGAAACGCTCGATAACGACCGCAACCTCTGCACGAGTAATATTATCTGCTGGCGCTATCATTTGATTGGCTCTTCCTGTTACTAAACCTGTTTTCACCGAAAGTGCAATATAGCGTTTGGCAGAGTCGGCAATTTTTTGGTTGTCGCTAAACGGAGCTAAAATCGAATCAATTTCTTCCTCTGTGATATCTGTATTGATATCCGTTAGTGACAATGCACGGGCTAAAATAGTCATCGCTTGCTGACGCGTAATTTTATCGTTAGGCCCAAATTTGCCATTACTATAGCCTTGAATTAAGTTAAATTGTGTTGCGGTCGTTAAATAGTTTGCGTACCAAGCGTTTTCGGCAACATCGCTATATTTTTTCGTCCCTTCACTTGGCTTCAATCCTAAACCGCGTACCATTATTGCTACAAACTGTGAACGAGTAATATCTTTATTTGGTTCAAAGACACCTTTACTCGTTCCTTCAATTACGAAACGAGAGCCAAGGTTATTAATGGCCGTCTTCGCCCAATGTGTTTGTACATCCTTAAATTCAACTGGATGCCATACAACAGCATACATACTATTCGTTAAACTGTTTATAACAGCAAAATACTTTCCTTCTTTTTGTATCACTTTAGTTGGGACGTGGTAAGTTGTACCATCTGGTCTTACAACAATTCCCGTTGTAATTTTGTCTACAGCCGTCCCATCTGGAAGTGCAATAGTCCGTTCTACATATGCATTGAACTGACTAATGTCGCCCTTAGTGTTGCCAAATGTATAACTAACTTTAAAATCAACCGGCTTCGTTACTAAAGAGAAATTTTGTTCATTTGCTGAATGCTCTACTACTTGTGCTGCTTCTGCAGTTACTTTAGCAATCTCTATATGAATTTTAATATCTTTTAAAGCAACCGTTTCCCCTAATTGTTGCGAGATTGCATCGATATTAATTTGTTGCGCAGGTAATTCATAAGAGGCATTCGGCGTTTGGACAACAATCGTTGCCTGCTTATTTTCCATATTTTTTACGAGTTCCCCATCTAACTCACCTATAATAATATCTGCACTTGTATCAGTTATAGGAATGGTTACGACAGCATTATCACCTACAGTTGCAAGTTTTTCCTGAAGTTTCACCGAGTCGGCCAACAATGTAAGAACCTTTTGATTATTAACTGTCGTATTTACAGCTTTACCAATAGACGCTTCTTCGCCATTAACAATAATAATCGCATCATCTTTTGGTCCAGGATCTGGTGTCGGCGTTGGGTTTGCTGTATTAGAGTTGTCACCATTATTTCCTGTAGAAGGCGCTTCCTTTGATATCACTAACGTATATTGTTGAACCGAGCCATCTATCGCTGTCACCATCACAAGAATAGTGTTAAGACCTGTAGCAAGTTTTACCGGCTGTGTAGCTAATGTCCCGTTAACAGTAACTGTAGAAGTGCTTTCTTCTACAATCGGCGTAATAATGACACTATCTACTACAGAAGAAACGCTTGCTGTATAGGAGGTGATATTTTTGTTAAAAGCAGGGCTTAATGTGCCACTTGATATCGTTAAATTTTCCAAATTGGCATGACTAGCATTTGATAAAGCTTTGACAATAATCGTGAACGTTTTCGTATCCGTTACACTGCCTTTTGTAATCGTAGCTGTTAATTTTACAGTTTGATTCCCTTGCAATGAAGATGGGCGAGTAACCGTGCCATTATTAGCAATAACATCCGGTTTACTTGATGACCAACTAAAAGTTGTTTCATTCATACCTTCAGTCGGTAATGTAAGTTTTTGTGTAACGGATGCTGCTGAATCCCCTTCGCTATATATTACTGCCAAGGAACTTTTATCGTTTTGGACTTTATTTGAAAGTACTTGATAAAGTATTGTATTCATTTCAGATTGTAGCATTTCTACTTTATTAAACCCTTCACTAGGTCGAACTTGCAGCAATTGTTTACATACTTCGTCTTGTTCTGCTGTTGTTAACAATTTGTAGTCACTATAGTTAAGTTGTGTATCTTCTTCAAACACCGTCCATAGCTCAAAAGAATCGACAGCACTATTTACATTTATTATAAATGAGCGGTCTCCTAATGCATTTAAATAAGTTTGTCGAACTATAGAAGTTGAATTATAACCACCTTGTGGGCGATTTTCTATCATCCAATTGGCTAATTCGTTTTGATCTGCTACTTTGAAATTCAAAAACATTTCATGTGCGCTAGCTGAATAATGTAATACAGTCCACTCACTAATCATAGCCGACTTCATGTCATCAATATTGTTAGCATTATTAAATAAACCGAAATCATATTTGGCTGCGGAGGCATCAGACAATGGTAATATACATAATGCTACGGCCAATATAATTAAAAATATGCTTGATATCTTGTTTTTTTTTGTATCGAATATGACTCATCCTTTACTTTTTAAAATGAACTCTTAGAATTTCGCATCAATAGTTGAATAATTGCCAGTCTCTAATGTTCTCCATTCAGAACTGTTATACTCAGAAGAACCTGATTGAAATCTATCGAGCCTTGAGAATCCCCCATTATTAGGTAAAAGCGCCGTTGTTGAAGACGGGTCTCCTATTAAATCTACTATTTGGCCATTAAGCTCTAACGCTATTGCTACAACGTAATTGCCACTTGTAATAAAGTACTCAGAATTATAATATTGGTTTCCTGTTATATCCATATAATCATAAAATACACTATTTATTGCTACATAATTTTTAACATAAATATTAAACACTTCGACATTTTCAATAGTGTGAGTGTGTTTTGTTGGGTCATACTGGTGAATTACAATCTCATATCCAGCTGGTATTGGGTACGGCATATTAGGGTTACGTAATTGGATGACATCTCTACCATCCCCACCTTGCACAAAATCAGATATAAATATCATTGGGGCATCTACAGTCACTGTAAAACTTGTTGAAGCTTGTCCCCCATTACCATCATCGGCAGTTACTGTAATCGTACTTGTCCCTACCTCTTTTGGTGTAAGTGACAAGGTTGTTCCTCCATTTGAAGTGGCAGAAGCAACCGCTCCATTACTTGAACTAGCACTGAATGTTAAAACATCTTGATCTTCATCGGTAAATACATCTTGTAGTTCCACATTCCAATTAAGCCCGTTTTTAATTCCTCGTTGGTTTTTAATTGTTTTTGCTACGATTGGCGCGTGATTAGCCGAAGCAGCTGTAACTGTTACTGTAAAGGTTGTTGAAATAGTACCTCCATTACCATCAGAAGCCGTTAAAGTAATGGTAGCTGTACCAACGTCTATCGGTGAAACGCTCAAAGTTGTGTCATTCAAACTTACTGTCGCTATTGCTGTATTATCAGACACTGCACTAAATGTTAAAACATCGTTATCTGCATCTGTAAATACGTTGCTAATATCGAATGTGCTATCGGGGCTATTGACAACTAATGTTTGATTTGTAAGACCTTGCGCTACTTCTGGTGAGGAATTGGTATAAAGTAAACCTTCCACTTCAAAGCTACTCATGGCTCTTCCTAATTTCCCATCATCTGCAGTTACTTTTATTCTCGTATTTCCAGGTGCTAACCCTTCGATTGTCAGCTGATTGCCATTTACTTTCGTAGTAACAATTCCTACAGGAGTCGTAACCACCGCATAGGTTAATGTATCACCATCTGCATCATAGAATAACTTACTTAAGTCAATCACCTTCGTTTGACCAAGAGCTATTGTTTGTTTTGGAATTCTCTCAGATGCAACGACAACAGGTGGTTTATTGTTAGAAGCCGCATATGTTAGTTGTCCCTGTGTAGTGAAACTAAAAATAGTTGAAAAGAGCAACAACAAACAAACGCTTACTGCCAATTTTCTCTTGTTTATTTTGTAGTGCAAAACAGTACCTCCTTCAATTATTTAAAAATTTTTAAGTAGTATGTAAACCTCAAATCCCCTTTAAGCATCTAAATACCCCGACTGATTATAACAATTGAAAACTCTCAAAATTCTCTCAAACCGAGTGCCAGTCACCCAAACAATTCTGAATTTTTAAGACAATTTAATTTGAACGGCTGGAGTAGTTATTTAACGGCATAGAAAAAAGTGTTAGATTGATTGCAATCAATCTAACACTTTGCTCATTTTACAATTTAAATTTTTGGATGGCTCCTTGTAGACGATTTGCCATTTCCGACATTTTCACAGTTTGATTGTTCATCGTCTCTACAGTGTTCATTTGATCAGATGTTGCCTGTTTCACTTCAGATACATAATCACTTGCAGCGTGTGCTGTTGCCGCCATTTCTTCCATTGAGGCTGAAACTTCTTCTGTATTGGCTGACATTTGCTCAGCTGAAGCATTCATTTCTTCAATTTGACCTGCAATTTTACCAACAGCTTGAACGATTTCTTCAAAGCGCTCCCCTACTGCCTCTATAGCGACTAAACCTCGGGCTACATTTTCTTCGCCACTTTCAGCTGCTTTCACAACCTCTAATGTGTGGGCTTGCACTCGATCAATTAATACATTAATCTGGGCAGCCGAGCCTGCAGTTTGCTCTGAAAGCTTTCTCACTTCCTCTGCTACTACTGCAAAGCCTTTGCCTGCATCTCCTGCACGAGCAGCTTCAATCGATGCATTCAGAGCCAGTAAGTTTGTTTGATCCGAAATATCCGTAATCATTTTTGAAATAAGCTCTATTTCTTTTGACTCTTGTTCTAGCCTACGAATAATATCAAGCTCTACAGCCGTTCCACGCTGAATGTCATCCATACGGTCAATGGATTGTTTCACCGCTCCATTACTTTCACTTATTTTCTCGGAAATAAAATCGGTATTCGTTGCGATTGTGGAAGCTACCTCTGCTATATTTTGAATACCTAGTGCCATTTGCTCCATAGCCGACGCACTTTCTTCAGCCATCGCTGTTTGACTTTGCGCCCCACGCTCTACCTCACCTATAGCACCTGCAATTTGCTCGGAATGTTTTGTTACAGCAAGTACATCCCCCATCAAGTCACAAGAAGTTTCATTGACCATTGTGGCTTCATGACCAACCCGTGATATCATATCTCTCATATTATCTGCCATTTTATCTAATGCTCGCGCCATTGTTCCCATTTCATCAACACGCTTCAAATATTTGTCCGGAATTTCTTGTGTAAAATCACCTTCAGATAATCCTTCACTTATACGAAGCACATGACGCAATGGTCTACTTACTGAACGTGAAATCGCAAAAGAAATCAACAATCCTAAAATAGAAACGATAATTGTCATAATAATGAAATTCGTCTTTAATTGTGAAAGCCCTGCCAGCATTTCGTCCTCTAATGCGACAACGCCCATTTTCCACCCATTATTTAATGTGTGATAACCCATCAAATTCGTACCATTTTCCTTCGTATCAAAAGAAAAGTAACCGCTTGAATTTGAAATCATTTCTTGCGCAGCTAAAGATTCTCCCGTTATTTCGCCTGATTCATCAGCGGCAGAAATCGCATTGACTTGCTCTTTTACAAGCGCATGATTTTTATGACCAATTACAGTACCTTTAGCATCTAGCATTAGGGCATAACCATTTTCTCCTACTTTAATATCTTCAACAATGTTGGATAAATAGTAGCCATCTATACGGGCTAAAAGTAATGCTTTTTCACCTGTTACGGTATCAATCGGTGCGACGATTAAAATAACTGGCTCATTCGTTACACGACTAATCGTAATTTCCGACATTACCGTTTTGCCTGAAAATCCTTCCTTTACATAGGCGCGATCACTTAAATCTGCCGTTGTATCATCTAAATAATGGGCTATTCCATCGGCTGTAATAATGCCAAATCCTAAATAGTTTTTCGTATCGTTAAAGCGTTTCGTTAAGTATGTTTTTTGCTCTTCAAAGTCCATACTGCGGATAGCTGCTTGCTCCGCAATGGCCTCCACTTCCACTAATGCTAGTTGGAAATGTTCTTCTATGTATTTCGATACATCTTCTGCCCTCGATATTATATTCGATTGCACCTGATCTTCAACTGCTTTTGTACTATTCCACCATGTCGAAAAACCGAGTGTCCCGCATGTCACAAATACTAAAGCGATAATTGCTACAACTAATTTACCACCAATTCCTTTAATCCACATAATCTCTTTACTCATTTCTCCAATTCTTAGTTTATTTTTTTGTGATTTTTTGCCCATCTTCAGAGTAAGGTCACTATAACTAGAAGTCAATAAAACTTTTCCAATAAGGATTAAAAATGTTTAAAAATGTATTTTTCATTATAGTCATAGTGTTTATAGTCCAATACATTTTATCCATACACTATCTAAACTGTTATTTTATAGTCTGTTTATTTGGCTGAAATTAAAAATTTTCCCATGGTAATTTGATTATAATTTGCTTTTTTTGCTGATTATAAAAGATAGAACACAATCTACATTTACTTTTGAGGGGAGGATTTTTATGAGTACAGATAATAATGTCTCACGTCGTGATTTTTTAAAAACAACTGGTATTGCAGCTGGAACTTTAGTCGGTGGTGGATTAATAGGTGGTCTTGTTGGCTATAACATGAACGGCAAAGGGACTTCAACTTTAGAGCATGGTGGAACAACAAATGAAGCAGCAGGTTCTCCTAAAGCTAGAATGTTTTTCATGAACGATCGCGATTTTAAAATTTTATCGAATGCAACTGATCGTATTTTCCCTGAAGATGATTTAGGTCCAGGCGCCATTAATTTAGATGTTCCTTACTTTATTGATCATCAGTTAGCTGGACAATACGGTAGTAATTCCAAGGAGTATATGCATGGTCCTTTTGCTGAAGGTGCCCCAACACAAGGCTATCAAAGCCGCTTAACACGAGCTGAAATTTTCAAGCAAGGCGTTGAAAAAATGGAGACGGAAGCGCAAAGTCGCTTTAAAAAAGGCTTTAATGATTTAGAGGGCAAACAAATGGATGAAATATTAACCGCTTTCCAAAAAGGTGACATCCAAATGAGCGGTGTAACATCGGCGTTCTTCTTCACTTTATTACGCGCTGCTACTTTAGAGGGAGCGTATTCCGATCCTCTATATGGTGGAAATCGTAATATGGAAGGTTGGCGTATGAAAGGTTTCCCTGGTCATCAAATGGCTTATGTCTCCATGATTGAAGATCCTAAGTTCCAAAAAATTGAACCAAATCAATTAGGCAATCACTAATTTAAGGGGGGTTTTATAAATGGCAAAAACATTACCAAGTGTAGACGTTGTAACAGTAGGTGTCGGCTGGACAGGCGGTATTATCGCTGCTGAGTGCTCGAAAGCCGGATTAAAGGTCGTTGGTTTAGAACGCGGACAGAAGCGTGGCACGGAGGATTTTTTAAATATCCATGACGAATACCGCTATGCTATTCGCTATGATTTAATGCAAAATCTTTCAAAGGAAACCGTTACTTTCCGTAATAATCGAAAGATGCAAGCTTTGCCAATGCGTCAGCTCGGTTCCTTTTTATTAGGTGAGGGACTTGGCGGCTCTGGTACACACTGGAATGGTATGACATTCCGCTTCTTGCCGTATGATTTCCAGATTAAAACGATGACAGACGAACGTTATGGGGCAAATAAATTAGGACCGGACTATTTAATTCAAGACTGGGCGTTAAATTACGATCAATTAGAACCTTATTTTGATAAATTCGAAAAAACAACGGGTATTTCAGGCGATGATAAAAATCCTTTTGCGGGTAAACGCTCAAGTGCTTATCCAACGCCTCCTATGAAAATGACACCTATGCTTCAACAATTTGAGAAAGCAACAAAAAATCTAAAATTGTCACCTTATATGGTGCCTTCTGCTAACTTATCAGAAGTTTATAAAAACCCTGATGGTGAAACAATTAATGCTTGTCAATATTGTGGCTTCTGTGAGCGTTTCGGCTGTGAATATGGAGCGAAATCTTCTGCAGAAATTACCGTTGTACCGACGGCTTTAAAAACGGGTAATTTTGATTTGCGTTATAACTCTAACGTGGTGGAAATTTTAAAACAGGGCAATAAAGCAACAGGCGTAAGATATATCGACACGATTTCGGGAGAGGAATATATTCAACCTGCGAATATTGTCGTATTAACAAGCTATGTCTTTAACAATGCGAAATTGCTCATGGTATCGAACATTGGTCAACTTTATGATCCAACAACTGGCAAGGGCACATTAGGTCGAAATTATTGTTATCAAATTTTACCTGGTGCTACAGGATTCTTTGATGAGCAATACAACACCTTTATGGGAGCAGGTTCTCTCGGTATGAGTATCGATGATTACAATGGAGATAACTTTGACCATAGTGAATTAGATTTTATTCATGGTGGCAACATCGCCCTTACACAAACAGGTGCACGTCCGATTGGTTCAAACCCAACACCTCCGGATACACCTACTTGGGGACCGGAATTTAAAAAGCAATCGATTCATTACTATACACGTTCGTTCGGTGTTGGTGCACAGGGAGCCTCTATGCCACATAAGGAAAATTTCTTGTCACTGGATTCTACTTACAAAGATGCGTATGGTACACCACTTTTACAATTAACCTACAACTTTACTGATCAAGACCGTGCGCTCCACAAATTTGTTTCGGCTCGCGCTGCTGACATTATGAAAGAAATGGGTGCCAAAACAGTTGTACCGAATGCGGAAATTACAGATTACAACATCGTGCCTTATCAAACGACACACAATACTGGTGGAACAGTGATGAGCTCAACACCTGATAAAGGTGTAGTAAACAATTATCTACAGCATTGGGATATGGAGAACCTGTTCGCGTTAAGTTCTGGCAGCTTTGCTCACAATAGTGGTTATAATCCAACGGGTACCCTTGGCGCATTAGCTTATCGCTGTGCAGAAGGTATTTTGAAATATAGCAAATCAGGTGGTTCTTTAGTATAAGCAGTTATCTTGTATGCACCAATAAATTTATAGGAGGTTGAAGCGATGGGCGGTCTTGGAGCAATTGGCGTTCCTGGCTTAATTATTATTTTAGTTATTGTACTAATCGTTTTTGGTCCAAAAAAATTACCAGAAATCGGTGGTGCGGTTGGTAAAACATTTGCAGAGTTCAAAAAGTCAACTAAAGGATTAATGGATGATGATGACGAGCCTGCGAAAAAAATAGAAAAAAAATCTGACGCTTCGTAGGAGGTTTCCTATGGATCCTTATGAAGAAAAAAATTATTTAAGTCCACTTGATAAAAATGAACAAGAGCCTCCACCGTTACGGGAGGCTCTTGTTGAAATTGCAAACGATGAAGTTGAACAGCCAACACTTGAGGATAAACCAATTTTCCCTTTAGATTCGATAGTCGAGCATGTTGCCGAGCTTCGGAAGCAAATCATTAAGGGACTTGCCGTCTTTCTATTATTTTTTATTATTGCTTTTTCGACCATTAATATTTGGTTTCCTTATGTCACTCGTGGGCATTCACTTATTATTTTAGGGCCTTTAGAGGTCGTTAAATTTTATATGACCATTTCCACTACTTTGGCATTTGGTCTATCTATGCCTTTTCTCGTTCATTTTCTTTGGAGCTTTGTGAAGCCGGGCTTAAAAGAAGAGGAAAGTCGTTTCCTAGGTCTCTATGCACCTGTTATGTTCGTGCTATTTTTATTAGGTGTAGCGTTCGGCTATTTTGTTGTGAATCCACTTAGCTATTCATTTTTAGTCAGCTTAGGTGCGGCTAATTTTGATGTCATGGTTTCTGCCAGTGAATATATGCATTTTTTAATTATGACAACGGTGCCACTTGGCTTATTATTTGAGCTACCAATCGTTGCGCTCTTTTTATCGTCCATTGGTGTGCTAACTGCTGAATCCATGAAAAAAATACGCGGCTGGTCCTATATCTTGATGGGCGTCGGCTCAGCAGTCATTACCCCGCCTGATTTTATTAGCCAGTTACTCGTATTAATACCGATGATTATTTTATATGAAATCAGTATTCATCTTGTTAAACGGATGGAGCGAAAACAACTCGAAAGCACAGCATAAAGTAGTTTTTAGAGCGTGGCAAGTTGATTTCCGCTACGTGCGGGCGCTTTCCGCGGGCACACCGTAAGCCGCAACCCTCGCTATCGCGCGGATTGTTGCGTCTTACGTGATGTGCGTTCCCGCAGGAGTCGCCCGCCCTTCGCTCCAATCAATCAGTCTAATTGTTCGAGAATTGTTTGAGTGCCTGGCACCCAAAAGGCATCAAGAGTGAACTTCAACCTCTTGATGCCTTTTGTTTACATTATTTTTTCTTTAAATCCATTACAATAATTTCTGGTAGGTTAAAAAGTCGTAAAGGTACACTACTATTCCCTAGCCCGCGACTAACGACCATTTTGGTGTTTTGTTCTTCGTAAACACCCGCTGTAAACTTAGGAAACAGTCCTTGTCCTGGTGCAACAAGTCCTCCTATGCCAGGAACCCGAACTTGCCCACCATGTGCATGACCTGAAAATACCAAATCTATTGCTTGATTTACATACGTACTAAACACTTCTGGCCGATGTGCAAGCAGCAGCTTTAGCATATCCTCCGGAACATCAGCTGTCGCCATCTCCAGCATTTCTTCTGTCGGTCTACCCATTAACGGATCTTCGATACCAACAATCGCCAAGCGCTCCCCGTCGCGCTCTAACACGGTCGATTCATTGGCCATCACATGTACACCTAACGATGATAGCGCCTCATAAATTTCACTAACCTTATTCGTCGCAACTTCATGGTTTCCTAGTACATAATAGACGTCCGCTATTTCAACTAAACCTCTTACCGCCTGTAAGCTCTGTTCCAAATTATAGCGATTACTATCGATGACATCGCCTGTAATAAATATATAATCTGGATTTTGTGCCTTTACCTTTGCAATAAGTTTTTGTTGGTTGTTACCAAAAAGGGCATCATGTAAATCTGATACTTGTACAATGCGTAGTCCATTGAAGCTAGCCGGCACTTTTTCAGACTCATACACATGCTTACTTACAACCAGCCAGTGATTGTTTACGTACAAAAAAATGACTATAAAAACAAGAAAAAATACTACGTATAATAATTTTTTCAATCGCAATCGCTCACTTTGTGGCTACTTTTTCAGAAAAATATCTTACCCTTCTATTATAAGCAAAAAACAGAACGATTGTAAGTAGATGTGCTTTAAATACATAAAACGCCCAAAATCTAGCCATCCCATTCCCTTTAATAGAGTTCATCTGCCTTGCATCTATTCTTAGCTCACTTTCACATGCTATAATATAGGTATAAATTCACATTTATTTACATATAATCAATATCTCAAAATATGACAAGAATGCGAGAACAAAAATGAGAATGCGAAAGTTCTTACTTATTTTTATGGTCATTATTAGTGTTGTGATGATTGGCATGACATCTCGACTACTTCATAATGACAGCCAAAATGCTCCTAAAGCTGTGGCAGGCGTAATAGATCTTAGACAGTATGATTTGCATCAAAATACTGTTAGTTTAGATGGAGAATGGGATTTCGTCCCTGATAAGTTGTTGAATTATTCAGATTTTGATAGCTATCATTCTTATGCTGTCAATGTCCCTTCCCTTTGGTCTAGCTACAAACTGGATAATCAACATTTCACGACACTCGGTAGTGGTACCTATCGTTTAAAAATTTTAATTAACGATACAGATACAATTTTAGGCATAAAAACGGGTAATATTCGAATGTCGAATGCTATTTACATAAATGAAAAACGAATTGGCCAAAGTGGAGAGCCCGCAGAAAATTCAACCTATATACAACAAAATGTACCGTACGTAGCGTTTTTCTCTCCTGAAAAAAAGGAACTTGAGCTCATCATTCATGTTGCTAATTTCGACTATGCATCAGGTGGAGGAATTATTGGTTCTATTTTTATTGGCGATCAAGAGAGTATTGGTAAATTAAGAGAAGGTTCACTTTTCTATGATTTAATAACTATTGCTGCCTTTTTTACAATGTTTATTTATTTTGCTGGTTCCTACCTATATGCCAAACTGGAGATTGAGCAACTCTACTTTTCTTTATTTTGCTTTATGGTTGGTTTATACAGTACATCTCATGGGGAAAAAATATTAATGTTGTTACTCCCTATCAGTTATGAATCCCTAATAAGAGTCCAAATTATTTCAAGTATTGGCTCAGGTATCTTTATGCTGCTGTATTTTAACCATGTCCTACAGCAATTTTCACATAAAAAGTTCGTCAAAGCATTATATATTATTGGCATTTTATTATTAGCTACGGTGATGCTCCCCATATCCATTAGCTCATATTTACAAGCTGCGCACTCTATTTATATTTTAATCAATATTTTCTATTTGCTTTACATTCAAACGATTGCAATCTTTAAGCGATTAGTAGGTGCGATTTATTTATGGCTTAGTACGATGGCGATACTGATTTATATGGTTGTAGCTACTTTAAATCTCAATATTAATCTAGAAATTTACGCTTTACCGCCATTGCTTCCTTTTATTTGTTTAACGATGCTGTCTCTTTATATTTCTCATCGTTTTACCGATTCTTATTTAGAAAAAGGGAGATTAACAAACGCTTTACTTCGAGTGGATAAATTAAAAGATGAATTTCTTGCAAAAACGTCCCATGAATTTCGCACGCCGTTACATGGTGTAATTGCTATATCGCAGTCCATGTTAGAGCCGAAGGAAAGCGCTTCATTAACGGTAGAGCAAAAAGAAAAAATTTCGCTTATATTTAATATTACAGAAAAATTATCACATCTTGTAAATGATATTCTCGATTTCTCTAAGTTAAAAGAAGGTGAGTTAAAGCTTCGTCTTACTACGGTTGATCTTTACTCTGTGACCCATGTTATCGTCGATATATTGTCTTACATCGGCAGTAAAGACGTAAAGATTTACAATTACATCGAACGCGGGAAATTGCTAGTAGCCGACGAGGATAGGCTGCGCCAAATTTTATATAACATTATCGAAAATGCTGTTAAATATACAAAACAAGGACAAGTGGAGATTTCATGTTATGAAGAACAGGAATACCTTACGATTGAAGTACGTGATACTGGTCGCGGCATTGCACCAGAACATTTAGAGTCGATATTTGAACCATTCCGCCAGTTAGAAGATGCAAGTAAAGGTACTGGTCTAGGTTTAAATGTGACGAAGGAGCTTGTGAAGTTGCATGGTGGTGAAATCACCGTCCATTCAGTTGTCGATCAAGGAACAACTTTCTGTGTCAAACTTCCTGTGGAGCCGATAAAGAAAGACCTGCAACAGAAGCAACAACAAAATAAAATCGTCTTAACGAAAGATTATTTGCCAATAGCCTTTCCTTATTTCACCGAAAAAAGTATGGGCAAAAAAATACTGATTGCTGATGATGATCACATTAATCTCAAAGTACTTATCGATATTCTTGCAAAGGAAAACTATTCGGTCATTGCAGTGGATGATAGTCGCCAAGTGTTTGAACAATTACAATTGCATCCTGATGTCGACTTATTAATTTTAGATATTATGATGCCCCACCTTTCGGGATATGAGGTGTGCCAACAAATTAGAAAAAGCTATACTTCGGCAGAATTACCGATATTAATGCTGACAGCAGCGATTCGACCTGAGGATTTGCTAGCAGCATTCCAATCAGGAGCCAATGATTTTCTACATAAACCATTAGATACTGCTGAATTGAAGACAAGAGTAAGAAATCTTATTTTACTAAAGGAATCTGCTGAAATTGCCATTAAAATGGAGACCGCCTTTTTGCAAGCACAAATTAAGCCACATTTTATTTATAATGTTTTAAATTCTATTTTATCGCTAAGCTATTTAGACTTGGATAAAGCGCGTATTATGATAACGGATTTTGCATCATTTTTAAGAAGTAGCTTCTCGTTTGAAAATACAAATAGCCTTATTCCACTTGAACAGGAGCTTACTTTGATTCAAGCTTACGTCAATATTCACCAAACAAGATATCCTGATCAACTTGAATGGGAAATTCAGATGGATGAGCCTTTAAATATATTAATTCCACCTCTTTTGCTTCAGCCATTAGTAGAAAATGCTCTTTTCCACGGCTTAAAAAACAAGAATGGAAAAGTAATCATGACGATAAAAAAAGAGCAACAAATGATTGAGATTAAAATTGAAGATGATGGTAGAGGGATGACGCCAGAAATACTCGAAAAGGTTTTATCGGAAGAGCCATCTGTTCATCAAAGTGTCGGCATCCGTAATATTACTAAACGTATAAAAAAATACGAGAATGCTACTTTCCATATCGCAAGTATTGTGGGTGAAGGCACAACTGTCACATTGAGATTTCCGCTAATTTTGGATAAAAAGAGGTGATAGCATGTTAAAAGCAATCATTGTTGATGATGAAATTTTAGCCATTAATTTATTAGAGACTATGTTAAAGGATAATCCGGCTATCGAAGTTATCGGAAAATTTCTCAACCCTTTAGACGCTATAGTAGACATTCCTACACTCCAACCAGATATTTTGTTTTTAGATATTGAAATGGCAGAGATGAATGGCATCGATTTCGCTAGCCAATTAGGAGATAAAGCACATATATTGGATATTGTTTTTGTCACGGCCTACGAACGTTATGCCATTGATGCCTTTTCTGTTCAAGCGATGGACTATATTTTGAAGCCCATTGACAAAGCTCGCTTAATGAAAACAATTGATAGAATTACGCTACGAAAAGAGAAAATTCAACAAACAGATGTCCCTATACGAAATGAAGACGTTCATGTTATTGATAATCTTCAATTTCATGTGCATTCAGGAAAGGTTTACATTAATGGTGTAGCTTTAATCTTATCTACGAAGGAGTTTCATATTCTGTACTTCTTAGCGCAACGACCTGGGGAAATTTTTCACCCCTCTGATTTATATAAGCTCATTTGGGCGGAAGATAGTATCGGCCAAACACAGGCATTAAAAGTTCATATTAGTAATTTACGAAAAAAACTGGAGTCTATCTCTGGCCACCGAGCGAAAATTGTAACGGTCAGAGGATCAGGCTATCAGTTCCTCTTTGACTAACGGAGACGGTGACACGAGAAAAATTGCTGATTGAAGGCTGTGGATTGCCATTATAACAAGGGAGGTCGCCACTAACGCGGGGGATATTGCCACTAAAACGTCAGCAAGCTCTTACAGTAGCAAAAAAGTGTTAGATTGATTGTCTCAATCTAACACTTTTTCTCTTTTCGCTTAGGTTATTTTTTTGCAGCTTCTTGTATCTCATAAAATGCCCAATGTTTACTTGAGACATCTTTAAATATTGGATCTTGATGTTCTGTTGTCACTTGACGTTCAAACAAGCGATTTAGTACCTTCACCGCTTGGGCACGTGTTAAATAACCTTCTGGATTAAATGTATCGTCCGTCACGCCTGTCATGATGCCCAATGCATTGACAGCACTAATTTCTTTAACAGCCCAATGATGAGCACTCACATCTTTGAACACATGACCTTCTAAAGTTGGTTTACAGAAATCTGCATCTGCATCGTCCGAACACTGCTTCTCTATCCAACGCGCTGCTACCGCTGCCATTTGTGCACGTGTAATCGAACCATTTGGATGAAAGCTTGTCTCCGTAACCCCTTTAAATAAGCCTGTCACTTTGACAAATTCTATTGCATCTTTGGCGTCATGGTGCGCAGTATCTATAAATGTCGCCTGCGATGTTGGAATGGCATTCCCAGTTAGCTGTCGTGCAAACATACTTGCCATCTGGGCACGAGTGACAAAAGCATTTGGTCGGAATGTTCCGTCTGCGTAGCCTTGAATATATGGAGAATGTTTCACTTCATCAGTCTGCTCTGGCAAATAAATCATAGAGAAGGTAGAGAATTTCTGCACTTCAAATTGCAAGCCTTGTATATCTTTTTGATAATCTACAATTTTCCCACGTAATAACTCTTTTGTGCCATCGCTATGCTCGATAAAAATAGCCAACTGATCAAGTTGTTCTTGTGTTACATTGTTCGGTAATGGCAGTGTTAATGTCACAGGGCGATTTTGCATATTCGTTTCAATCGTCATTGGACGGCCAATTAAATGCACTTTTTCACTTTGCAATGTATCTTTAATCAGCTCTTCTTTTTGTATTCTTTCTTCCACTTGATGTTGCTGTTCTGAAGTCTTAATCGGCACCAATCGGAAGTATAGATCATCATTGAAAGAAACCATCGAGCTCTTCGGAATCGCAATTTTAGCATTAATCGTGTCGATTTCTAAATGCACAGCGCTTTGTTCTAGAATGGATACAATATTACTTGGTATCGATACATTAATTTGCTTCGTTTTATCCTGCAAATCAGGAATGATAATATGTGCCTTATCTGTACCCTGCTCTTTTAACTTAGCAATTGTTTCTCTTGCGCTCTTTTCAGTAAACACCACATCATCATTAAACGTACCGTCAGCATTTTTTGTGCGTTTAATAGTCGTTTTGGAAACAGTCATGCCATCGCCTGCCGCTACATCTACTACAATATTTTCAACGTCAGATGGTGGTGTTGTCTCCGAGCCTGAATTATTTGCTGGAGGATTCGTGTTGCCGCCACTTGTAGGAATGCTACCCCATTTAGCGTACAACGTAGTATCCGCTGTTATAACATCTGAAACAAAGTTCCATGCTGTTGTGAAAGTGGCGTCTTTATACCAACCTTCAAATACATAGCCAGACTTCACTGGCTGTTCCGCTGTGATTTTTGCGTTATATTGAACTCGCTTCGGATTAATCGTTGTTCCGCCATTTGACACAAAGTGCACTGTAAACTGTTTTATTGCCCATTGTGCAAAAAGTGTTACATTGTTTGTTCCCATTTTAAATGACTCATTTGGTGAATAATTCGTACCTGTACCGTCAACTTTTGTATTCCACCCTGTAAATAGATGTCCCGTTTTAACAAGCTGCCCATCATTAGCAGACACGACAATATCATCATACTGAGCGTATTCTGTACTATCTATTGGTGCAGTTCCACCTGTACTACCATTACCATTGTACATAACCGTATACGTCACAGGTGAAATAATGATAGGCCCAGATGCAGTCCCTTGGTCCCCATCTAAAATAAGCCCCCCATCTCCTTTTGCTTGAACTGTAAAAGTATAGCTCCCTACTCCGTTTGATAAGAGCTCTGTAGCGAAATCTATCCCATCTTGAATATTTTCTGCTAAACTATTTTTTACCGTTCCGACAACCGTTCTATCCTTATACAGAAGTACATCGTAGCTAACTGCATCGGGAACGCCTTGCCACTTTGCAACACTACCATCCCACCTTACACCATCCGTTACAGTAGCTAATTTTATGATTGTTTGTCTATTTGAAGATGTCGACGTTTCTCCGTCTAAATAAGTTAGCCCATCGCCTTTAGCTGTTATTTTTACAGTATATACCCCTGTGCCAGCCGCTCGCATGGCTGCTAAGAAATTAGTAGATGTTTTATTAGCTGCTACGCTAATGACACTACCAATTGGTTGGCTATCTTTATAGAGCTGTACTTCATAAGAAGATTCATCCTCTACATCTGACCACGTCGCTATGCCCACTGTACTTAAGCTCACATTTGCCACTTGTTCAAGTGTAGGCAATGCACGTAAGACATCGATCGTATAGATTTTAGTTGTTAATCCATTTTCAGCCGTCACCATAATAGATATCGCGTTATGACCGGCTTTGAGAGATAATGTCTTCCCTACTGCATTTGTGACTGTTTCCCCGTTTAACGTAATTGTTGCATTCCCATCTGCCGTTGTTGGGATAACATCCACTGTCGGCACATCGTGTGCTACATTCACTTGATAGTGGTATTGCCCACTTGAAAAAATCGGATTTAGTTGCTGTGTTACAACGCTTAAATTACTTAAGTCAGCATTATTGCTTGGCAGTAATGTTGTAAAACGCCATTCATTCGCTGCAATAGCCGCTACTTTTTGATTGTCTGTATCGACAAATGCTCCATTATCCATTAATACATAATAGGTCATTGCTTTTGTTAAATATTTTGTCAGCTGGATTGTCGCAGTAGTGCCACTCATTGTTACATTTGTTGAAGTGGCTTCTATTGATTCTATTAAAGTATTCTGTTGATCATAGATATGAAGATATTTTCCTGCAACGCCACTGACATTTTTGCTGAAATTTAACGTTAGCGTTGGTTTCGTAGAAGCATTTATTGTATTGTTAGCCGGTACTGTTGATACGACTGTTGGTATCGGCGCTTCCATGATATCTGTCACCGAAATAGTAAATGGTTTTTCATAAGATAAGCCACCTTGATCCGTAACCCTAACTCGTACACTGTAGCTATTCTTTGTTTCGTAATCAAATGAACGATTTGTTTTTAGACTATTCCCAGCTAGGCTAAAGCTACTATTATCAGTATCTCCCGCTCCACTTACTAAACTATATGTAAAAGTGGAACCTGCATCAGGGTCAATGGCGCTTAATGTCCCAACTAAGGTGCCCGGTGGTTGATTCTCGGACACTTCATTTGAACTTAATATAATATCAGTTGGGCTTTCATTGACATTCGTAATGAGAATAGTAAATACTTTTTCAAAAGTAAATCCACCTTTATCTGTTACATTAATCCGAACGCTGTAACTGTTCTTTGTTTCATAATCAAATGAACGATTTGTTCGTAATGTATTGCCTACTATCGTAAAGCTAGTATTATTGGTATTTCCATCTACATTTACTAAGCTATACGTAAATGTGTCTCCTGCATCAGGGTCTGTGGTGCTTAAAGTTCCCACTATAGTTCCCGGTGGTTCGTTTTCTGACACAACGTTTGAACTTAATGTAATATTAGTTGGAAATTCGTTTACGTCCGTAACGGAAATCGTTAACGTTTTTTCAAACGATGAACCCGCTCGATCTACCACCCTAACTCGAACACTGTAGCTGCTTTTTGTTTCGTAATCAAATGGACGATTCGTTCGCAATTCATTTCCTACTATGGTAAAGCTAGTATTATCATTATCCCCCGCTCCACTTACTAAACTATACGTAAATGTGTCTCCTGCATCAGGGTCAGTGGCACTTAATGTTCCAACTAAAGTGCCCTCTAGTTGATTCTCGGACACTTTATTAGGGCTCAATGTAATATCAGTCGGTGCACTATTTTGTTGGGCTTCACCTTCACCGTAAGTAATTTCTAGGTAAGGTTCAAAAGGTTCCCATTCAGGATCTGTTGAGTTGAAAAATTTAACAACAGTCAACTCGCTTGAATCACTCGTTAATATAAACGTAACATTATTTTCATTAATCGCTAATGGATTTTTCATCAAAGTTGTCACATCAAATATTTCTTCGAATACTCTGGTACCTCCACTTGATTCTACATCCTTAGTAACTCCTTCTAAACCTTGTAAAGAATCTGGAAAATCAATAGCCATAGAATGACTATTCCAATGATTATTACCTGCCTTAACGGTTAAATTAGATGAAGATTTAATATCTTGATTCACTCCAAATAAAACGAGTTTAGCTGAAAGAATAGGTCTGGAAGTATCAATAGCAAATTTGATGGCAGCCAAATCTGTCACATACATTCCCTTTTTATAGTTATAGTTATATGAAACATAAAAAATATCAGGATCAGGATAAGGATCTGCACCAACTGTTAATGCCCCACTCGAATCCTTTTGTACATTCAGCTGTTCCACAGGATGTAATGTTTCTGGAGTACTAGTTCCTCCACTAGCTCTAGTACTAGCACCCGCAGGCTGTATTCCTAAAGTTGTAAATACTAGTGTAGTAATGGTAAACATTACAAATACTTTGTATATTGCTGTTTTCATTAAAGAAGTTAAATCCATGTTTACTCCCTCTTTCTATTGCTTCGGAGGATAAACTCCTTCTAAACAAATAATAAAATTCATTGCAACAAAGGGTTGCATATTATTGTGTGGCTGATTTCCACCTTGTGGCTTTACTATGTCCGCTTTCATTGCAACTGGGTCTTTCACATTCACATACGGTTTTGCCGAAAGAGCTGACTCACTTCCCCAAATAGCATCAGTTGGATTGTCAATGCCGCCTGCTACTACAGAGGAGCCTTGTGCTCTATGCGTATGGATAGGCATTTGCGTTTCAGTTAGTGTGACTGTACTTGTTCCAATTGTTTGCGCGATTGTTCTTGGCGTTAAATCAGGACCATCCCCAAAATGCATAGGGGCACGTCCTCTTAAATCAGGTAGCTTAAATGTTGTGTTACCGTCTCCACCATAAGTTACTCCGATAATCGAAAATAAGGCATTATTTTGTGCAACAGACAATTCACGTCCATCACAAAATGCCCAGTCCCTCGGAGCATAGTTTCCTGCAAATATTCTAATTTCACCTAAGTACGGATCCATTCCTTATTCCTCCTTATGCTCTGCTTGGAAAAATCCCCATTATGGCGATACAAAAAGAAACACTTAAATAGGGCTGCATATTTGTATGTGGTTGGCTTTGTCCTGTCGTTGATAAAGCCGCTGCATTCATTGCTACATTGTCATTTTTAGCATAAATATCCCTTCCGTTAACGGCACCCCATGTGTTGTCTTTTGGTGAGGGCTTATCTGTTGTCGATGCATCTGCTGTTATTTGATGCGTATGAGAAGGCATTTCATTCACTGTCAATGTATGTTCTGCTTCTCCGCCTACTGTTCCGTATGCAATCTGATTCCCTGCATGTAATGGTACTTTTCCTTGTAAATTAGGAATGGCGAAGGTTGTCTTCCCATCCCCTCCATAGGTAGCGCCTAACAATGAATAAAGTGCTGTATTTGTAGCTATAGAAAGCAATTGACCATTACAAGGAAGCCACCCACTCGGTATTTGATCAAAACTAAAAAGACGTATTTCCCCTAAAAATGGCTCTGCCATTGAACTCACTCCTTTTAAATAAAATCAGGATAAAGACCTTCCGTTGCAATAATAAAATTAAGGACAAATGAAGGCATGATGTTACTATGTGCGTGAGTCCCACCTTCATTAGAAACTAACTCGTTGCTCATTTGTACAATCTTACTGGAAGCATCCGTTTGATAGTTTGTGAGTTTTGAGACGCCCCAAGTATGATTAGCTGGCGAATTTTCTGTCGCTTCAGCTGTTAGATTATTCGCATAAACGCCATGCGTATGTGCAGGTAAATGTTCCTCGGTTAATGTCACTGTCTCCACTCCGCCTTTACTTGCCAGCGGGTATTGCGAACTATGATGAATCGGTAATCTTCCACGTAAATCAGGTACAGCAAAATTTGTTTGACCATCTCCGCCATATAAGACACCTACCAACGAATAAAGTGCCTCATTACCTGTAATAGGTAATAATTGACCATCGCAAAACGCCCATCCTACCGGCGCATATTGACCACTAAACATGCGTATTTCGCCTATATATTGATCTGACATGATGCACATCCTCCCTTATCATTTTTAGTGATTCGTTGAAGAACACTTTAAGCAACACTTGCTAACATATCTTTATTTTCTTCTTGTATTAACTCGACTTCTTGCATGTCCATATCTAACACTTTGGCAATCTCGGATGGTGTATGTTTTGTAAATAACATATACATTGCCTTAATCTTTTTTGCCTGCTCTTTAGGAATGTTTAAGGTGCTTGAAATGCCAGCTAAATCTGTATTGCTTTCAATTAAATATGATCCTAATAAAGTAGTAGCAACTTTTTCTAACTCATGTTGATCTGCAGCATTTTTACATAATGCTTCAGCCGCAATACTAGCTGCGATTGATACATCCATTCCTTTTTCCTGCATACGTTTCATGGCATTAAATTGATCAGACCATTTGCGTAAAGTATTGCTTTGCTCCTTCACTAAAAAAACAAGCTCTCGATTATTTACATTTGTATCTTGTAACAGCCCTGCTTCCTTAAACGTTTTGGCAACCTCTTTAAAGAAAGCATTTACTTGATTTTGCCCACTAATAATCTCTTGTTTTGTCTCAGCTAAATCCTGTTTTGCCTTATTCGTTTCGGCTTGGATATTTTCAAAATATTCCTTCCGCATTTCCCCTTGAATAATACCTGTAATAAGGTAAAGAACAGCGGCTATTCCACCAAGGACACCTAGTTTTGCCACTAAGCTATCGAGCACTTTTATTTTTCCAATGCATTGATTCGCAACAAATAAAAAAAGCGCGACTCCTTTATCTAAAGAGATTTTCTTATATGTAGGCACAACGATTGATAAAGAGATTAGCGGCAATGTATTTTTAAAGCCTTTTCGCCACTCTAGAAATTCCATTAGCAAACTATTTACATCATCTTGGATATCGTGTTTTAAAATATTTAAGTCAATGGTTGTCCCACTCAGCTCACTTTTTAGCGCTTTTAACAGCCTAATCGCCTCTGCCTTACGCTCTGGATTATCAGTGCGGAAAATATGATCTCCTATCCAAGCACTAATCTCTAAATCCTCGTCTAACAACTTCGAAACAATGCTATCAATGCCCTCTTTACATTCAACCAACTTGTCTTCTACCTCATAAATATTTTTTAGACAAGGTTGCAATTCTTCTACATAAGTTCCTAATGTCGCTTCTGTAATCGCCATATCTATCCATCCGTTCTAAAATTATTTTTTAGCTAACAATTGCTAGTAAATCGCTATTCGTCTCTTGAATTGTTAAGATTTCATTTACATCCATATCTAATACTTTTGCAATGTCTTCTGGTGTATGCCTTTTAAATAACATATACGTTGCTTTCACTTTTTTAATTTTTTCTAAAGACATATCTAGCTTTTGGGACACTACACTCGTCGCCTCTCCAATTTCAAGAAGATAGGCACCCATTAACATCTGGATACAATTGTTTAATTCCATTTCATCATCTCGATTAGTGACTAAATTGGCGGCAACTACTTCCGCTGAAAATTCAATTGCTAAACCTTTACTAATCATGTGTTTCATTGAATCATATTGATCTGACCAACGTCTTAAAGTACCAGCCTGTTGTTTAACGAACGATACGAGCTCCTGATGATTGGTAAATGGCTTTGTTAACATGCCTGTATCTTGAAAGCTCTTTGCCACATCATTAAAAAAGGCATTTACTTGCTCCTGCACATTTTGAATATCCGACCTTAGCTTCCGAACATTTTCCATCGCACTTTTTGATTCTTTTTGGATATTTTCAAATAACTCCATTCTTTTTTCGCCTTGAATTAATCCGTCTATTAACACCATTACAACGATCAGACCTACAACACCTAACCCTATCGCTTCAAATATTGGTAATAATATATCTTTCAATACAATCGTTATTACAAGCCCTAACATTAAGCGATGAAAGGGATTAGAAGCCTGGAATTTAGGTATAGCTATAGAAACTGCAATAAATGGTAACCTATTATCAAAATAAGTTTTCCATTCCTCATATTCTTTTAATAAAGTATTTAATTCATCTTGGATATCATGCTTTAAAATATTTAAATCTATTTTTGCATTACTCAGCTCATTATTTAGCTCGTTTAATAGTTGAATAGCCGTTTCTTTCCTTTTCGGATTATCCGTACGAAAAAGATTATCACCAAGCCACGCACCTAAATCGAAGCCTTCATCGTTTAATTTCGATAAAATACTGTCTATATCCCCACCTGTTTTTCCAAGACTATCTTCTAGTTCAATAATATTTTTAATACTCGGTTGCAGTTCTTTCACATACGCCGCTAATTGGTTATCTGTAATTGGCATTGCCATACTCCTTTCAAATTAGGAAATAACGATAGAAAGTAAATCGTTATGTTCTTGATATAATAAATCAATTTCTTGAAATTCCAGCTCCACCTTTTCGGATATAGTTGTTATGTCCATATTATTTAGCAATAGATAGATGGCCATTAAGTGCTTTGCTTGTTGCTCTGTAAGCTTTATATCTTGAGCTATTGTCGAATAGCCTACAGCCGTTTCAAGTAGATAAGCCCCGTGTAAAATTCTCTGATTTTGATATATTTGTGATGGCTCTTCTAAACTTTCACTTAACAATTTTGCGCTTAAATGTAGAGCATCTTGAAACTGCATTCCTTTATTCAGCATTGTTTGTAACATTACATAATGATCCATCCATACGTTTATCTGTTGCTCATTCTTTGTAACCTTATCAACGAACTGTTGCAGACTATATGTGGCTGCTGGCAATATATCTCGTTGATATAAACTTGAGCTGACATTACCAATTTGCCGAACCAACTCGTTTTCTGTCTCTGTTAGCATGCTTATTAAATTCGCTACACTTCGTTTTGCTTCATTTATTTGCTCATGTTTATTGACATCAAGTTTTTCAAGCGTTGCTATTATTTCTTTAGCATACGTCGATTCAATTGTTGCTGTGAGTAGCGGCAATTTGAATACAATCTCATTTTCTATTAAAGGGAATAGGAACATGCTAAATTGAACATTTGTCGAAAGGCTTGTCTCTAAGGGATTGCTTGATACTGCAAATGGAAGTAATGGGAGCATTTCTTTATAAGCTTGCTTTAATTGTCCGCTAGTTTTTAGCAAAGTGTTCACTTCGTTTAGAAGTAACTGCTTGATATGCGCAATCACTATTAAAGACTTTCGTAAATCGGCTTGTACGGCTCCTAGTAGTTGGAGCGATTTTTCTTTCTTTTTACTACTTAAAAAAAATCGATTCTTTCTTTTTTGAACAGAGCTTTTGCGATTATCCTCTAAGCGGACTACAATGCTTTCTATTTGTCCCTCTAAATAAAAAAAGCATTGAATCGTTTGCCTTAACTCTTTTTCATATGTTTGTAAAACAGCATCTGAAATCGGCAATTCACATTCACCTCACTTTTTAATAATGGACGGAAGACAGCAATAATTTAGAAAAAAGAGTGACCATTACGACAAGCTCTTCTTTTATTGCCATCGCATTGTAAGATATAATTCGTTTTCTGATACAACTTGAAAACCTAATCTTTCATAAAGACGCCTCGCAGGATTTGTATAAAAAACTCGTAATAGTACTGCCTTATTTCCTTCTCGCGCCTTCTGTAAAAGCCCGGCAATTATAGATGATGCTATTCCTTTACTTTGGTAAGTTGGCAATATAGAAATATCGATAAGATGATGGTAATCTACTAATTCTTCTATTAATAATCTCCCTACACACTGTTTATCTACGACAATCATGTAATTGCTTGCTGTAGGAAATTGCCGATTATACGAAGCCTGCTGTGCACGCCATTGCATAGTTAAAAAAATTTGCTTTTGCTCAACAGACCATCCCCATAAATCTACTTCTTGCTTTCTCGTGGAACTGTAGACTTCATAAAGAAATGGCTCATCTGCATTGGTGATAGCTTTAAGCTCTATAGTCATCAAAACTTCACTTTCCTTTGCTAGCGCTAAATCTCAATCCGTATCATGTGAGTCATCCAAAAAATATTGCCTATCTCCACTTATAACTTAACTGAATATTCTGAATAATTTAATCGTATGTATGAATTGACTATTGCTTACTACCTAAATATGGTGTCGAATATTGCGGTTATTAGGACTCCCTTACTGTTTTTATTATATTATAAATCCCCTCTTTTCCTCTACGCATTTTAAGTTAAGTTTTCTTAACCTTTCTACCTACTGTGTTGTAATCTTGAACATAAGCCAAAAAGGAAATAAAAAAACGCATTAAATTCCCTCTGTAAAAGGTTTTAATGCGTTTTCTTATTTATAGAACTTTTTCTAAAAAGTCTTTTGCACGTTGTGTAGACGGTGCTGAGAAAAATGCTTCTGGTGATGCATCTTCTATCAGCTTACCACCATCAAGGAATAGAATGCGATCTGCCACTTCACGCGCAAAGCCCATTTCATGTGTAACGATTAACATTGTCATCCCTGAGTCGGCTAAGTTTTTCATTACGGCTAAAACTTCTTTCACCATTTCAGGGTCAAGTGCCGAAGTAGGCTCATCAAATAGCATTACTTTTGGGTCCATCGCAAGTGCTCTAGCTATTGCCACACGTTGCTTTTGCCCACCGGAAAGGCGATTTGGATACTCATTGCGTTTCTCGAACAGGCCTACTTTTGTTAGTAAATCTTCAGCATTTTTAATAGCGGTTGCCTTGTCCACGCCCTTTACATTGATGGGTGCATAAGTTAAATTTTCTAGCACTGTTTTATGTGGGAAAAGGTGAAAATGCTGAAATACCATACCAACTTCTTCGCGGATTTTCATAATATTTGTCCCTTTATCAGTAAGGACATCGCCCGCAATTGTAATCTTGCCACTCGTTGGCTCTTCTAATAAATTTAAGCAACGTAAGAAGGTAGACTTACCAGAACCTGATGGGCCGATAATCGCGATTACTTCTTTTTCTTTTATTTCTGTTGAAATACCTTTTAGTACTTCATTTTGACCATACGATTTGTGTAAATCTTCAATTTTAATCACTTTTTCTCATTCCTTTCTCGATTCGTTTACCAAGGAACGTCAAGACAAGTGTCATAATATAGTAGATTACCCCAGCAAATAGTAAAGGTTCAAGATAACGATACGTTGAACCACCGACAATATAGGCACGGCGCATAATATCAAGTGCACTAATAACGGTTACAACAGCTGTTTCCTTATTTAACGTAATAAATTCATTGACTAAAGAAGGTAAAATATTTTTTACGGCTTGTGGAATAATAATATCTTTCATCATTTTTGCATACGGTATACCTAATGCTTGAGCAGCTTCCATCTGACCTTTATCAACAGCATTAATACCGGCGCGGATAATTTCTGAAATATAGGCACCTGAGTTTAACCCGAATGCAATAATCGCTGTTGGGATCGGCTCAATTTGAATGTCTAATAATTGTGGAACTGCGTAATAAATAATTAATAATTGGAGTACAAGTGGTGTACCGCGGAAAATAGACGTATAGAAATCCGCAAACCAACGTAAAACTTTTACTTTTCCAATTTTACATAATGCTAATAATATACCAACGATAAAACCGATGATGGATGCACCGATTGCAATTTGAAGTGTAACACCTATTCCTTTTAATATATAAGGAATAGAGGGAATAATAGCTGTAAAATCTAAATTCACAGCGTCCCCTCCTTTCTCGTTTCCTTTTAGTGAAATGGACAAGCGATAGCCCTAGATAGAGCTATCGCATTTCAATTGAATTATTCAGCTTTTTCTAACCATTTTTCTTCAAGTTGTTGAATTTTGCCTTCATCTGCTAATTCTTTTAACGCTTTATTAATTTTATCTTTTAAATCGCTACCTTTTTGAACAGCGATTGCTTTGTAGTCTTCAGGCTGTTCCTCTACTGGGAACGCCGCTAATTTATCATTTGTTTTTAGATAGCCTTTCGCTACGCCACCTTCCATAATGGCTCCGTCTAAACGTTTAGACATCATATCTTGGACAATTTCAGGAATACGTGTACGCCCTTCAATCGATACATCTACTTTTTTTGCAATAGCTTTACCTAAATTTTCTTGAATAGAAGCAGTTTGTACACCAACTTTTTTACCAGCTAAATCCGCTTCTTTTTTAATACCACTATCTTTTTTAACGACGATTACTTGTTCTGTTTGATTATATTTGTCTGAGAAATCTACAACTTTTTCTCGCTCTTCATTTGGTGTCATACCAGAAATAACAACGTCGATTTTTCCTGCTTGTAAAGAAGGCACAAGGCTGTTAAAGTCCATATCTTGAACTTGCATTTCTACACCTAGCTTTTCACCGACAAGTTTAATTAAATCAATATCAAAACCAATAATTTCTTCACCTTTAGCAGCGTCAACATATTCAAATGGTGCATAGTCTGCTGAAGTACCCACTTTTACTACTTGTTTTCCGGCTGTATCTGAGCCTGTATTTGAATTTGTTGCATTATCATCTTTAGCGCCACATGCCGCAAGTACACCGATTACTAAAACGAGCATCAGCATGAAAAATTTGTTCTTCATATTCTAACATCTCCTTATTGTCATTTTTATTGTCTATGAGACCCATACGTCTCGAAAATATCGATTGGATATTTATTCATACATAAGAATAAAAAATCTATCTGCTAATTAAGATATACTCTTTCAATATAATTTTCAAGCTATACATGAAATTTTTTAGCAAAATATTTTACACAGAATTTTCTAAAAAATCAATGTTTTTGTATTTTCTCTTCGTTTTAAAACCGTGTTACTTTACTATTTTCATTCTTCGCTTTATTTATGCCTGTAAAACAAAGGACATCCGTACAAATCAGTGCACATGTAGTTGGACAAAATAAAAAAGTGTTAGATTGAATGCCACGTCAATCTAACACTTATTTGCAATATCGTTCATATTCGCTACGGCGATGTTGTTCGTAAAAGAATAGCTAAGTTTTTTTCATAATTAATCGAAAAAAGTTTACGAAAAACTTCGCCCTCATCAATGAAAAATTTATATGTTATTCATTGTCTGAAAATAGCTTTGCTTTTAATTCATCTTCTCCCGAGCCCTCGGCTAAAGGAACGCGAGATCGATAGGCAGCACGACATATTAAATGTCCTGCTACTGGTGCAGTTACAAATACAAAAAGAATTCCTAAAATTAATCGAACGCTGACATAACCGTCATGGACCCAAAAATAAATAAATGCACCTAACAAACAGGTAAGTACAGATAAAGTAGAACTTTTCGTTGCCGCATGTGAACGGGTATAAACATCAGGCAAACGAATCATACCTAATGCGCTAATGACACTTACAATAGAACCGACAAGTATAAGGATGACTGCCGTCCACTCAATCATTTGATTTACGTTCAACAATCACACCTCTTTCAATATATTTTGTAAAGGCAATTGTACCGATAAAAGCCAATATACCTAAAATTAAAATGGCCTCAAGATATGCCTTCGTTTTTAATACGATGGATACAATGGCTATCGCGGAAAGTAGATTAATACCAATTGTATCAAGTGCTATCGCACGATCAGGCATGGATGGGCCTTTTATTACTCGATATAGTGACAGTGCAATCGACACACTAAATAACGCAAGTGCTAGTAGTAAAATTTTTTCAACCATTAGCGTGTTACCTCCATAATTGCTTCTTCAAATTTCCCTATGGAGCGAATTACTGCGTCTTTTGATTGCTCAATATCCATCGCGTGAATATAAAACATATCCCCTTCTTCTGAAACTTCCATCACAACGGACCCCGGTGTCAGTGTTAGCAAGAGTGCAAGCGCTGTAATTTCCCAGTCTCCATTCAGCTTTGTTTTATACGTAAAGATACCTGGCGTAATATTCAACTTAGGTGTTGTTATTTGTTTTAGTACATTGTAGCTTGAGAGTAATAGCTCCCAATTAAAAAGCCAAAGTAGTTTAATAATAGAGAACACACGACGCAAATAAAATTGTGTGCCATAAAAGCGGTGCATTGCATACAAAATGCCGATACCAACGACAAATCCCATTAAAAATGTTGTAAACTGTGGTGTAATTTCATCCTGTAATAATAACCACAAAGTCGCAATAAATAAATTTAGTATAAACTGCATTGCCATTACTGATTCACCTCACCTTGCCATTTTTCGCCGTTCAATACTGCGTCAATATAAACAGAAGGTGTGTGAAGCGTCTCTGCCGCATCCTTTACATATGGAGCCATCCACTCTGCACCAATACCTAAAGCTATTGTACAAACAGCTAATAACGTCAATGGCAGCACAATTCGCTTCGGTAGTGGTTTTTCATCCTCTATACTAATAATCGTTTCACCGAAAAAGGAGGAAAGAAAAATACGAAGGAGCGAATAAAGAACAATTAAGCTAGAGAGGAAGCCTAATCCTAGTAATACAAAATTCCCACCTTCTATTGCCCCTTGTCCTATTAACACTTTTCCTAGAAATCCACTTAAAGGTGGAATGCCAGCAAGTGAACACATCATGACAAAGAACAGCCACCCGAAAAATGGATAGTTACGAATAAGGCCACTCATTTTATCTATTGTCGTTTCGCCAGTCACATAAATCATCATGCCTACTGCTAAAAATAGCATGGCCTTTACGACCATATCATGCATTAAATAATACGTTACACCTTGTAAGGCAGACTCCGTTCCGATTGCAAGTCCGGCAACGATAAAGCCAACACCAATGAGCACATTGTAGGCAGCGATTGCTCTAACATCTCTTCCAGCAAGTGCGCCCATACAGCCAGCAATAATCGTTAACCCTGCCATGATTCCGAGCGTCAAATGTGTTACTTCTGGATTCGTTGTAAATAATAATGTAAATGTACGTACTAGTGCATATATGCCAACTTTCGTTAAGAGCGCGGCAAATAATGAAGAAATGGCAGTTGGAGGTACACTATAAGAACCTGGCAACCAGAAGAATAGTAATAAACCTGCCTTTAAGCTAAAGACAATTAGGAACACAAGCCCTACTGTTGTGATCAGCGGATCAACGCCCGCTTCTGTAACACGCAGGGAAATATGCGCCATATTTAATGTTCCGATTGTTCCATATAAAAAGGCTAATGCCACTAAAAATATCCACGATGCAACAATATTTATAAGCACATATTTCAGCGCTTCACGTAACTGCACCTTGCCTCCGCCTAAGCTAATAAGGGCATAGGAGGCAAGCAACATTACTTCAAAGCAGACGAACAGATTAAATATATCGCCTGTTAAAAACGAACCATTTACCCCTGCCACCATCAAGAGCACAAACGGATAAAAATACATCTTTTCATAATGCTCACCAATTGTAAAAAATGCGTAAATTACACATATAGTTGCGACAATATTCGCCACTAAAACTAGCAGCATGGCAAAAGAATCGGCAACAAATAGTATCCCAAATGGCGGCAACCAGCCACTAAAGTCAATACGCATGACCCCTTGGGATTGAACCTCTAGCAAAAGAACAGCACTTATGATGACCACGAAGCCTAATGTACACAAGCTTACAATGCGTTGTATGATGATATTTTCTCTTAAAAACACTAGTAAAATGGCCGTTATTACCGGCACAATTAATGGTAAAACAATCATATTACTCATCAGACGTACCTCTCAATTCATCCAATTGCCCGGTGCCATTCGTTTTATAAGCACGATAGCCGAGAACGAGCACAAATGCTGTCACGGCAAAGCTAATGACGATAGCCGTTAAAATCAAGGCTTGTGGCAGCGCATCTGTGTAAGGACCTGCTGATTCACCAATGAGTGGCACATCCCCCTTTTTTAAGCCACCCATCGTTAAAATAAGTAAATGTGCAGCGTGTGAAAGCACGGCTGTTCCTAGAATGACACGTAATAATTGCTTTGAGAGGATTAGATACGTCGCCACAGCAACTAACACACCAACTAATATTAGTATTAAAGACTCCATTGGCTATTCATCCTCACTTATACTTAAAATAATGGTTACAACAACACCTACAACCGTTAACGCTACGCCGGCTTCAAAAATAGTAACAGTTGAAAAGCCCATTTTCCCAAAAATCGGCACGTTGATATACGTAGATGTTTGGGTTAAAAACGGCACATCAAAGAACAGTGAACCGATCGCTGTACCCGTAGCTAACAATACGCCCAAGGCCGCTACCTTTTTAAAATCAAATGGCATCCCCTTGTGCACTGTTTCTATGTCATAAGCTAAATACAGTAGTACGATTGCCGAGGCAAGCACCAGACCACCGATAAAGCCTCCACCAGGCGCATGGTGCCCTGCAAAGAACAAGTAAACGCCAAGTGTTAATATAATAAATACGACAGCCTTTGTAATCGTCCGTAATATAACATCATTAATTTTCATGGTCTGCCTCCTCTTTACGTGGCTTGAGCTTTGTTAGCGTGTAGACGCCTAAGCCAGCAATTAAAAGAACGACAACCTCTAACATCGTATCAAATGCACGGAAATCACCTAAAATGGTGTTTACAATGTTTGAACCACCTGCTAAATCGTAGGCATCATTAAAGTACTCAGCAACCGTCTCAAAACGGTCATAGTGTACGACAGCTAAGCCAACTAATGTCACCGTTGCTCCTACAAAAATGGCAATAACAGCATTAGACCATTTCACTCTCAAGCGTGAAGTTTCAGGCATTAAATCCGGTAAATATTTAAAGCATAATAGGAACAATGCGGTTGTCACCGACTCAACAACTAATTGTGTAAGTGCTAAATCAGGTGCTCTGAAAATAACGAAGAAAAACGCAATGGAGTAGCCAAGTACCCCGTTTAATAGCATTGCCGTAATACGACCTTTTGCAAAAATCATCCATATAGCAGCAAACATCATAACAAACACCAACATGAGTTCATAGGAATCCACTGGTGAATCTTGGGCGAAATTAAATGCAAGTGCATCTGACCATACAAAGTATCCTGCGATAAGCGCGATGAAAAATACATAAATATAGACAAAATAGTGCGTTAAATTACCTGACATATAACGATTTGTAACCTTCATTGAGCCTTTTTCGCTAAACTCAATAAGGCGGTTATAGTAGGTGTTAAACGTATATTTTTGTGAAAAGACACGATATAGTGGCTTCCAGCTTTTCATTGTTTTAAATAAGATGAGTCCGACTATAATGACACCAATGGTCATTAACAATTCTGTATTCACGCCATGCCATGCATAAATATGTGGTGTTAAATCACTAGCCGATGGGTAAGTTGGGTAAATGCTCGCCATTGCTGGCTGTAAAATATAATGTCCAAGGACGTTTGGAAAGAAGAAAATAATGACCACGAGTAGGCAAAGTACAATTGGCGATAAAAGCATGCCAAACGGTGCTTCATGTGGTTTTTTCTCCAGCTTTGTTGGCTGTAGTTTACCGAAAAATGTACGGCTGATTAAAATCATGCTGTAAACAAACGTAAAAATACTTGCAACCCATGCCACAATAGGGAACAATATCCCCCAACTATCTATAGAAAAGATGTCGACATGACGAATTGCCAAGACAGCTGCAAAAAACATTTCCTTACTTAAAAAGCCATTGAACGGTGGTAATCCTGCCATTGAAAAACCACCTATTACTGCGATTGTGAACGTCACTGGCATCAATGCCATTAAACCACCGAGACGTCGAATATCACGTGTACCCACTTCATGATCGACAATACCGACCATCATAAATAATGCGCCTTTAAACGTAGAGTGATTAATCAGGTGGAATAATGCGGCAAAGCTTGCCTGTGTATAAATAATTGAACTTTCCGCATAGCCAAAATAATGCGCTACCGAACCAAGCCCAAATAAACTCATAATTAAGCCGAGCTGACTAACTGTAGAAAATGCCAGTAATGCCTTTAAATCTGTTTGACGTACTGCGTTGAATGAGCCCCAGAACAGTGTTATTAGACCAATGCCACTGACTAACCAGAACCAAATAGCCTCTCCTCCAAATACTGGAGAAAAACGCGCAACTAAATAAATCCCAGCCTTCACCATAGTAGCCGAATGGAGGTAGGCACTAACTGGGGTTGGTGCTTCCATTGCATCTGGCAACCAAATATGGAAAGGAAATTGTGCGGATTTCGTAAAAGCACCTACTAAAATTAATAACAGCGCAGGGACGAACAATGAATGCTCACGGATTATCTCTACGTTAGCTACAATATCACGGATGCTAAATGTTCCTGATGCTACATACAGCATTAGAAAACCTGCAAGCATAGAAAGACCACCAAATACAGTAATGGTCATTGCTTTTCGTGCACCAGCACGTGAAGCTTTACGATGATGCCAAAATGCAATTAACAAAAATGATGACACACTTGTTAATTCCCAAAATGTATACAGCACCATTAAATTATCTGAAAAGACGACGCCGAGCATAGCGCCCATGAATAGTAATAAGTAGCAGTAAAAATGATGAAGAGATTCTTTCGTTGATAAATAAAAAATTGAATATAAAATAACTAAACTACCTACGCCTGTAATCAGCAAACCAAAAATAATGCTGAGTCCATCGAGATACGTCGTGAAGTTTATATAAAAAGAGGGAATCCACTCATATGTATGAATAAATGTTTTACCCCCGGCAATTTGAGGAATGTACCGTGCAAGTAAAATAAACAATATGATTGGAACGGATAAAACAAACCAGCCTAAATGTGCAATACGCCTTAGTCGCCTATAAAGAAAAGGGATAAGCGCGGCGCAGACAAATGGTAAAAGTATCGCAATGAGAACTGTGACCAAATGAAAACCTCCTACAATCAAATTCGTGCAGCAAATTTATGCTTAAGATTTTGTATAATGCTTAGGTCTGTATGACACCAGTCTTTTAGCTATTGTACTCCCTAAGCTTTCCTTACGAAATCTATGCCATTCGCCGATGCTTTTAACTTTCAACAGCGGTGTTTCGTTACCTGCTGAAAAATTCAAAGCCCTTCTATATCTACCAACAGGGTAGATTGCCAAAAAGTTTAACGTATATCAGAATTCTTTTACCTGTACAAAGAATAGTGCATACAGGAGATTCATCATGCCTAAAGTACCCGATAAATGTTTCGATGCATCAATACTTGACTATCCATTTAACTCACTGCATAATAATGTGGCATATGGAAGCTATTTATTTAAATGCACATTATGCATAAACAAAACACGCTGAGAACATGGATTTAAGCTGAATTTCATAAGCTTTTCCGTATATCGTCATTAACTTTTATTCACTTTTAAGTATACAATATAAATAAGCATAATGCACTGTAACAGCATTAATTTTAGCTGTTTTAGGATATTTTTTTCATCATCTGCAGTACAAATAACAAAATATCAATAGGATAAAGAGGTGTATTTTTTTAATGAAGCATGTTAAAGGGAGATTGGACGAAAGTATTTTAGTTTGTGTCTATTATGGGCTGAATGGGGAACGCTTAATTCGTCGGGGTCATAAAATGGCCATGATGCTCGATTGCCCTCTCTATATTCTTTCGGTCGATTCACAACCTCTCGATGCATTTGATGCAGAGAAATCTGGTTACATTGAACAGTGGAAAGACCTCTCCGAAGAACTTGATGTAGAAAAATTTATTTTATTAGATAATGAAAAACGTCCTATCCAGAAAGTAATTGCTGAGGTAGCAAAAAATTACGGTATTTCACAAATTATCGTAGGTCAGAGTGCACAAAGTCGTTGGGAGGAAATTACAAAGGGCTCATTCCTGAACGTGTTATTAAAAGAAGTACCTTTTGTAGATTTTCACATTGTAGCTGTCCAGCGCCCTACTGAAGATGACGCGTATGATACATACGAAAAAGGTGTACGTGCCTATTTAATTAAGGAACAGGAAAACTTTAAAGTAGCCTTTACTTGTCCACAACATGTTTCGATTGAAGGCATTTTCTTTAAAGAAATTGGTACTGACTTTGACAACGGGGTATTTAAATTCACTTACGATGATAAAATGCATGAGGTTCATATTACTGAGGGCTTGGTGAATGATATAGAAAAGCTACCTACCGAGTTTACAACTCCATTACGACCGTAGTTTGTATGGATTGCTGTATGCACCTAGCTTACACGCCTCGACAATAGAGGCGTGTTTTTCTTTGAAGTTTACATAGAAACTGCAGGTTTATCTTTGGGTAAGAAAAATGCTACTAGTAATAACAACGGTAGTAATGACACGATTAACATCGTAAAATCAATCCCTTTATGATCCATTAATACGCCAATAACAATTGCTCCAATTGCCCCCATACCAAATGCAAAGCCAGTTGTTAATCCTGCCATTGTGCCAATTTTAGTCGGCACAAGCTCTTGTGCATAAACGACTGTTACCGAGAAGCTAATCATAATTAATGTTCCGATAATCACTAAAAATATAGTTGCTGCCCATAGTGGAACATAGGGCAATGCTAAACAGAATGGCATTGGTACAACAACGGAAAGTAAAATAACATTTTTTCGGCCGATACGATCTGACAGTGATCCTCCAAAAAACGTACCAACAACACCAAAAGCCATAAAAGTAAAAATTAAAATTTGACCAATTCGTAAGCTAACATCATAATGATCCATTAAATAAAAAACATAAAAACTTGTAATATTTGTTGTATAAAATGATCGTGCAAAAATAATAGTAAATAATAATGTTAAAGCGACTCCGACTTGCTTTTTAGTCAATGGAGGTAAAGATGACACCAATGTCCGCTTATTTTTAGCTAGACGTTCTTGCTCCAATTGCTTTTTATACCAGCCAGCAATCTTGCTTAGTATGAGTATCCCAAAAGTTGTTGCGATTAAAACAAACGCCGCTCCACGCTGTCCAAAAATGTCCAAAATATAGGCACTAATTAATGGTGCAAGTGCTTGTCCTGAGTTCCCACCAACTTGATAAATGGATTGGGCAAGACCTCTTTTAGAACCTGCCGCCATAAATGAAACACGGGAACCTTCCGGGTGGAATATTGCCGAACCGAAGCCTAAAAATAATACCGCTATAATAATTACCCAATATTGTGTTGTAAAAGCTAAAATGGCAATACCTATAAACGAGCTAATCATACCGATCGGTAACGCATAGGGCATTGGCTTTTTATCGCTAACAAAACCGACAATTGGTTGCAGCGCTGAGGCAAACATGTTCAATACAAACGAAATAAGCCCGATTTGCGTAAAAGTCAAACCGAGCTCACTTTTTAATATTGGAAACATTGCAGGTATTACAGACTGCATCGTGTCATTGATCAGATGGGCAATGGCAATAGCAATCATTATCGGAAAGACTGGGTTGTTCAAATTCGTCATTTGTTTGTTCATGCTACTACCACACTTCCTTAATATATTTATAAATGATTGTCGCATACAATTCCTTTTTTTGCACAAGCTATTTCTCGATAGCAGTTCTAAGGAGTTGAAATTATATGAATGTAGATGAATTTTTTCACGCCAATGTTTTGGAAATGGTAATTAGAGCAACTCTTGCCTTTTTTGCACTACTCATTGTTACACGATTATTAGGAAAAAAACAGCTAGGTCAGCTTACTTTTTTCCACTATACAACAGGTATCGCTTTTGGTTCCATCGCGGCAGAAATTGCTGCACATTCTGAAACGCCTTTTTTAGAAGGACTTATTGCATTAATTTGGTGGAGCGTTTTAACGTATCTCATGACCATCATTACCATTAAATCTAAAAAAGCACGTGTGTTGATTGACGATAAACCAACGATAGTTATTCAAAATGGTCTTATATTAGAATCTGGACTCAAGAAAAATCGTTTACACATGGATGAGTTAACGATGATGTTACGTGAGCAATCTGTATTTTCCGTTCAGGACGTGCAATACGCCCTCTTAGAAACGACCGGTAACTTGAGCGTCTTGTTAAAACCTACAGAGCAACCTTCTACTAAACAAGATATAAAAGCCGATGTTACACCACCAACTTATTTACCAACAGAAGTTATTTCCGATGGACAACTTATTAAAGAAAATATTGTGGAACTTGAGTTAACCGAAGATTGGGTTATGAAAAAGCTTAAAAAACAAAATGTCCAATCTTATGAAGATGTCTATTTTGCACAAGTTCAAACGAATGGCTCCTTATATATTAGCCTCAAAGATAAAGCGAGACGATCAAGCCCTTAACAGCTTGTTTCGTCTTGCTTATTGTATTTGCATAATATCTAATGGTGTAATAATGCCAATTAGTTTTTGATGTGTTTTTCCATGCTCCGTAATTAACAAAGCCTCAAAGCGCCGTCCCCTCTCTACACCTTGCTTAAATATTTCCTCCGCCTCATAAATCGTTATGTATCTACTGATAAATTTGTAATTCACTCTATTTTTTTCGTGCAATAATATATCATGCAATGTTGGAACACGTTTCGGTACATGGTTGCCCCCCATTACGGATGCAAGCCAGTTGGTAATACCAACCGTTGTTACTAGACCTTTAAACTGGTCTTGATGATAGACAGGAAACTGTGTAAATTTCCGTTGGCGAATGACTTTTAATACATGTTTTAATGAATCACTTTCTTGAAAAATAAGCACTTTTTTTCGAAACATCTGCCCGACAAGCGTTGGCTTTGCAAGAGTAGCATCCATATATTCAATGCGCTCAACTACATCTTCGTGAGGTTCTGCGATTACATATTCCATCGACGTTCGATGATGGACAATTGCATTCCGTAAATCTGCATAAGAACGCAAATCATCCTCATATTTACGGACTAGTACATCCTTTTTCTTCGCCTGGTCGACGAGACGGTAAAAAGGCATAAAATCCTTCGTACCGATAATATCCCTTAACCGATGATCAATACGGTTAAAGGCCGTAAGAAAACGATCGGAATTTTGTGTAGCCAAATGTATCACCCACTCCATAGCAAGATTTTCTACTTTTCAAGTTATGCGACAACTGCGGAGTTATAGCTACATTATATTCCTAAGTTCTGGATATTCCAAGAAGTTTGGGTGCCTCCTCTTTTGGTGCCTGGCACTCAAACAAATGAGAATATTCAGAATTGTTTAGGTGTCTGGCACAGTAAAAATCCACTTTGCTTCCCACTGGCTCATGGTAAGCCACGTGAATCAAAGTGGATTGTGGTGGCTGGCACTCAAACAATTTTAAACATTCAGAATTGTTCGGATGCCTGGCACTATATTTTCGTCATGGATGCATTTTTATTCATTGACAAGACACCAATGCTTATACAAATCACGATAAGAATTATTGTAATAGCTAAACTCCACCAATAATTAGACATCTCCATCGTGCCACGTATTAGCTGGACGCCATACGTTGGTAACTTCCAAGGTGAAATTGTCCAAAATGTCCCTACAAGTCCATCCAGTATTTGACCTACAAAAATAACAATAAATGCGCATGTTGTGGCTACTACCGTGTTAAACATTGCACTCATCATAAGTGTTAATGCTATAACAAATAATACCCAAATAAAATACGTACAAACACTTGCTAATAGAGTACCTACTTCGAGTTTGCCGTACAGCACGACCGTATAATATACACTGGCAGTAAATCCAGCTACGGTACTTACAAGACCGACTGTACTGATTACTAAAAACTTACTGATGAAAAATGCACCAAATGAAATAGGACGTACATACAATAATGTAGCTAAACCGCTTGAACGCTCCTTACTAATAGAGCCCACAAATGAAGCCATCAGTACTAGTAACCCAATTAATTGAAACTGACTGATAGTAGCTAATATTAAATCTGCTGGAACTAATTCTGGCATCAGCATTTCAAAACCTTCTGGCATATTGCCAACAGCCTCTAAAATATCCATCATATAATAGTTGGTAAGTGGCTCACTCATACCTATCAGCGCGAAAACAAGCGGAATCCATAAAAACTTCCTACTACGCCACGCTTCACGGAATTCCTTTTGAAGTAGTACATTTAATCCACTCATGCTCGTTTCGCCACCTTCATGAAAATTTCCTCAAGCGACGCCGTTTGACGTGCTACGTTACGTACTGAATAAGGATAAGCAGTAAGGCGTTCAAGTAATTGCTGCATGCTAGGTTGCTCGTCTTCAATCGCTATATTCACATAGCAACCGTTCACTGTACACGAAAAGGTCGATTGACTAACAAAATGTTGTGCCTCTTCCAACGTGCTAAATTCAACGACATAACTCGGTTCATCAAAACGCTGGCGCACTTCTTGTAATGTTCCCTGCTCCACAAGCTGACCATGACGCAAAAATAATAACTGATCAGTCATTTCTTCAGCATCATTTAAAATATGTGTTGAATACAAAATCGTCGTCTCTTGCTGCAAACCTTTTAATAAATCAAGAACTTCTCTTCGACCAACAGGATCTAAAGCAGATACGGGCTCATCTAACAAAAGTAATTTAGGCTTATGCACAATTGCCTGGGAAATACCTAATCGCTGCTTCATACCACCTGAAAACGTTGCGATTTTTTTATGCAAATCATTGCCTAGCCCTACAAATTCTAATGTTTTTTGAGCATCTTGCTTTGCTTTTTTAGCAGGTACCCCACTTAATTTTGCAGCCATTTCTGTAAACTCTAGCGCACTTAGCCAAGGCTGAAACTGTGGGTATTGTGGCAAAAAACCAATATTTTCACGTAAATCCCCACCCGACATTTTCACACTGCCTAAAGTTGGCTTTAATAAGCCTGTTAACATCGATAAAGTCGTTGTCTTTCCTGCCCCATTTGGTCCAATTAATGCTGTAGAAGTATGTGCATCCAATGAAAAGTCAATGGCATCCACTACCGTTTTATCGGCGAAACGCTTCGTCAAACCTGTAACCTGCAGTAATGTTGTCATGATTGTTTTCTCCCGACGATAAAATATGCAACCGGTCCTAGTAGATTAATAAACAATATAATAAATACCCATAAAATTTTTGGCCCGTTCGTTGCATGAATCTTACGTAGGTCAATGAGCGCAACAATCATTAATATAATTTGTACCCCGATTAGTGGCGCTATAACAGCCCAAGGGATTTTTGCTAATTCCTCCATCATATAAACCACCTCATCTTTTGTTCTAATATAACTATAACAATTTTGTTCTAATATGTATAGAACAATTTTTCACTTTGCACTACTGTAGTAATTCCATTGAATCCCCCTATGCTGTTCAATTAAGACATCGCGTCTCGGTATATAAAAAAAGCCCACCATTTGAACATGGCAGGCTAAGGTCATACTTATTCATTTGTTTCGTAAAGACTATTTATCCATTAATCTTGTATCAATTACTTGTCATACAACTTCTTTAAAGCAGTCGCCATATTTGGGCGTATCGTTACTTGGGAACGTGCCTTTTTAACATCCGACTCCGCTTCCTCTAAGGAATTCGCTAAGCCAAGTTCCATTAACACAGCCGTTGCCGCTACACCTGCTCGTCCACCGCCACTTCCACAGTGGAAATAAACCTTTTGTCCAGATTCATAGGCAGAGACAATCTTTTTCGCGACCTTGTCGATAGACGGCGCTACTTCCGCTTCTTCATCAGCGATAGGGATATGATTGTAGTCATACTGTGCGGCTTGCTGTTGTTGCTCAGTTAATCCATTTACTCGAACATCAATAACAACATCTACCTGCTCATTTGAAAAAGCAGCATCTGCATCTTGCGCACCACCAAAAAATAATCGATCCTTCACTAACACATCATAGTTTTTTTCCATCATATGCACGCTCCGAACTATTACTTCTCTAATAAATGTTTGATATCTTCATAATAAGGTAGCGCTGTTAATGCGCCTGCCTTTGTCGCTGCCATCGCACCTAAACGATTGCCAAAGCTTACACAACGAACTAGCTCTTCTTCCGTTGTCGGTAACCCATTGTAATGCACATCGCGTAATACACCAGCCATAAATGCATCGCCTGCACCAGTAGTATCTACTGGGACAACCTTTTCTGTCGGAACATGGATAACTTCGCCGTTTAATACGGCATACGTACCCTCTTCACCTACTGTTACTAAAATAATTGGCACTAAATAGCTGTTTAATTGTTCAATGCCTTCTTCTAATGTAGTTGTCTCTGTTAAGAAAAATAATTCATCATCCGTTACTTTCAAAATATCTACATTGTCAAAGAAAGACGTGATCGTTTCACGACAAACTTCTTCACTGCTCCATCGTAATGGGCGAATATTGGCATCCATTGCGATAATAGCACCTTTTTCCTTTGCCATTTCAACAGCAGCACTAGTAGTTTCTAGTGCAGTTGGATGAAACATCGTGCCTGAGCACACAATTAATGCAGATGCATGTTTAAAAGCTGCTTCATTTAATTGTGTTGCCTCAACTTGTAAATCTGGTGTCTCATCGACATAATCTTTAAAAATTCGCTCACATGCTTCTGTTAAATGCACGTACACGCCACTTACACGTTTTGCAGGATTAAATACTGCGAAATCAAGATTCACACCTTCTTGTGCAAGACCATCTCGAACAAATTGTGAACCTTCATCATCGCCAGTAATCGTAATCAATGCAGATGGAGCACCGATACGGCTAATGCCAGCAGCTACATTGACCGTTGCGCCACCCATATATTTAGTAAAAGATGTATTTGTTACATCATCAGCAATATAGTCAATAAAAGCATCTCCATAGACTAAAATAAAATCCTTATCTTCCTTTGTCATTATGGTCCCCCCGAAAGTCTAGTCATTATAGATTAACATGAAAGTTGATTTTCTATAAAGTTTTAAACTTTCGGAAAAATAATGAAATCATTACATTCTTGACGTTATCGCACTATCATATCGCTATTTTCCGACATTATTCGCTAAACTTCTTTGAATAATTACTATTCATACCGCCTCATTAAATGGTTATCCTAAGGGAAGAACCCTCTATAAAATAAAGTAGTGAATATTTCAAAAGCTTGAGACATCATCTATCTTTGTTATACTTGCCTATAGAAAGGTAGGGATTTTGACAATGAGTATTACAATTCGACAAGCGCAACCGCAAGATGCCCATGCCGTTGTGCCACTAATTATTGATGCGATTGGTGAGATTGCCAACCGTTTAACAGGTGAACAAACAGCTTCAATGGTTGAACAAGAACTAACAGAGCTTTTTAAACGCGAAGATAATAGACATTCTTATTTAAATACTTTTGTTGCTGTAGAAAATGAACAGATTTTAGGTATTCTTGTTTACTACAACGGCGAACAAGCCATTGCAATGGATGCCAATCTCGTAACATGGCTTAAAGAAAAAAATGCCCCTTCTATTACAATCGATAAAGAAGCTCATGACGATGAATACTATATCGATACAGTTTGTGTGGCGCCAGAGGCTCGTGGTAAAGGAATTGGTACACTATTAATTCAATTCGCCATTGACCAAACGAAAGAACGAGGCTTTACAAAATTATCATTAAATGTAGAAACACAAAAAGAAGATGCTCGTCGCTTATATGAACGTATGGGCTTTGTTATTACAGAACCATGGTCAATCATAGACGAACCCTTCCATCATATGGTGAAACAAATTTAGGATGTGGATTAATTAAGTATGAAAACAAATTTATTATATCCTCTATTGATTGTCATTGCTTCAAGTAGCTATGGTATTTTATCGACCATTGTCAAAGTAGCTATGCAGCATGGCTTTACATCATCAGAGGCGGTATCTAGCCAATATATTATTGGCTTTATGCTTGTTGGAACGATTTTTATAGTTACCCAAAGGCAACTACCGAAACTTTCAAAAAACGGGCTAGTTATTTTAGTTAGCGCGGGTATTTTTACAGGTACTACCGGCATTGTCTACGGTGAATCATTAAAATATTTACCTGCCTCACTTGCCGTCGTTATGCTCTTCCAATTTACTTGGATTGGCTTATTGTTAGATTGCATTGTTCGTAAGCGTCTACCAAGTCGACCTGAAGTCATTTCGATAGTGATTTTATTTGCCGGAACGATTTTAGCTGCTGGTGTATTAAACGTCGATTTAAGTGGTATCCCCGCACAAGGCTGGTTATTCGGGTTAGCTGCTGCATTTACCTTTGCATGCTTTATCCAATTCAACTCTCGTCCCGTTGAAGGTGTTACAACGACATCAAGAGTTTTAATTGTTTCTTTTGTAGCACTAATTATGATCAGTATTTTCCTAAGTCCTGAAATTGCTTGGAACGGAAAATTATTTACTGAGGGCTTATGGAAATACGGATTAGCACTTGGACTTTTCGGTATTATTCTACCGATTTATTTGTTTTCGATTGCTGTCCCTAAAGTTGGTGGCGCACTGGCCTCCATTTTAAGCGCGATTGAGCTACCTGTTGCTGTGACTGTTTCTGTCATTGTATTGCATGAATCACTCACGGTTGTACAAGTTATTGGCATTATTTTGGTTATTTTAGGCATGATGCTTCCTGCTCTGCTTGCCAATCGGAAAACAACAGAGGCTGGGACATTACCTTAATAGTGGTACATTGCTTTTGATAAATTTCCACTTAGAAAAACGTAGATCATTTTGTATATTTTCCTTTTACAATGAATAATAAATTAAAAGGAAAAACTAGCTGTTGGTAGCAAAGGCGGTGACTCCTGCGGCTTACATGTGTGCCCGCGGAAAGCATCTCTGAAGCGAATAACAAAGGCGTAGCAAAAAAGTGTTAGATTGATGGCAGTCAATCTAACACTTTTTCTTTTTTCGTATATGTAGTTGAAAATCATTATTTTTTTCAATTATGATAATAATACGTTAGATTTTTTTAATTATTCTAACATTAATACTTCATTTAAGTATTATACTGCACTATGCAAGCAACTCACTATAGGAAGGGGAAGATGATTATGAGAAAAACACGTATTTTCGGATTTTTGCTTGTGTTGATGCTTATTGTTGTAGCTGCTTGTAGCAACAGCGACGATAAGGATTCGACAAAAGAAGCCGCAAATGGCGACACTGCATCTGATGCGAACAAGGCAGAGGACAACACATCTCCATCGGGCAAACTGGTCATTTACACAGGGCGTGATGAAGAAATGGTGCAAGGCGTAATCGATCAGTTTAATGAGAAGTACCCGGACATTCAAGTGGAGTTTTTAACAATGGGAGCTCAGCAAATATTGGAGCGCCTTCGCGGTGAAAAAGCGAATCCTCAGGCAGATTTTTGGTGGGGTGGTACACAATCGGCATTAATGGTTGGTGCAAACGAAGATTTACTACATGCTTGGCAACCGAGCTTTATCGACACAATCGATACAAACTATAAAGATAAGGAAGGTCGCTGGTTCGGTGAAATGCTATTACCTGAAGTTATTATGATTAACAGTGACTTACTAACAAAAGAGACCGGTCCACAAGATTGGGATGATTTATTAGACCCAAAATGGAAAGATCAAATTTTAATTCGAGGTGTCTTAGCCTCTGGAACGATGCGCACTATTTATTCTTCGATGATCGTTCGCCAAGGTGCCGATACACCTGACAAAGGCTACGATTGGCTCTTAAAATTAGATGCCAACACGAAAGAATATACACAAGATCCGAATGCGCTTTATTTAAAGCTTACACGCCAAGAAGGCGCTGTTTCTTTATGGAATTTACAAGATATTTTATTAAAGAAATATACAACGGATTATCCTTTCGATTACATTTATCCGAAGAGTGGTGCACCGATTTTAGTTGATGGTGTTGCGGTCGTTAACAATGCGAAAAACTTGGAGAACGCAAAATTGTTCGTAGAGTTTTTATTTGAAAAAGACATGGTAACGAAATTAGCGAATGACTACTACCAAATTCCAACACGCTCCGACATTGATCAAGCGTCAATGCCAGAATGGTACCAAGAATTAGACTTAAAAACATTTGATATAGACTGGCAACTTATGGCGGAAAAAGAAGCCGAGTGGATGGAACACTGGGATACAAATATCAAAGGTAGTGGGAAATAAAGGGAAAAACAGTGCCAGGCACTCAAACAATTCTCAAACAATTCGAAGACTATTATCATTACCTTTTCAGCTAATGAACTGGAGGGTAACGCATGCAACGTAAGCCGCAACGAACTGCGAGATAGCGTGGCTTGCGGTTTACGTTGTGTACCCGAAAAACGCCACATGCAACGGAAATCACCAGCAGTTTATCTATCATTACAATTTTCAAGTTGTCTAATAATAAAATTATTTGTCTTTTTCTGATTATTCAGTTTATAATAATTATATACTAAAGTTGATTCTAAAAATAATGCCCTGACTTAGAAGAAGGATATATGAACCCTAAGAATTGGATGTAAAATTTGTATAATATAATATCCTCTTTTAGAACTTATAAAATGTAAATATACATTTATTTTATAAATTCTTTAAGGGGGTTTTTTATTTTCTTAAATTTTCGTATAACGGACTTAAACTTTGAATATGTTTAGCAACACATACTTGCCTAAATGATTTCTTTTAATCAAGCACGCTCCTTGTAAGCTTTGGCCAAAGTTTTTTCTGAAATACTGTCTAATTAGGTGAAGAATCATGAATACAATCTACTCTTATTTCAAACTTACCCTAAAAACCTTCCCTCTTTTTTGGGGAGCTTCCAAGTTTCATTCTATTATTCTGTTCATTATTATTCCCTTTCAGGCTATACTACCTTCTCTGACAATATGGTTTTCGAAAGGATTAATAGATGCCATTTCTACTACCGACACGTTCGTTTATTCTATCATTATTTTCTTTGTCCTATCTTGGATAGTTGTGTCATTTTTGAATGCCATATTAGGGCCACTAGAAATGACTTTCCAAGGTTTAATGACAGATAAATTAATTGCCAAGTTAAACAAAAGCTTGATGGATAAATCCTCAGAAATCAAGGGATTATACTACTTTGAGAATCCAGAATTTTACGATGATATACAAGTGCTTGAGCAAGAGGCTGCATGGCGACCCGTAAACCTTATCGTTTTTACATCAGGTATGATTAGTAGTGTTTTAACAGGCGTTTCAATGTTGGTGTTATTGACGAACTTTAATATTTGGATTGCATGCATTATTTTTGTTGCGATCATTCCACAGGCTATCGTTACGTATCGATTACAAAAAGAAGCATTTGAAACACTTGTCACGAATAGTCCAGAAGCTCGAAAGATGCAATATTATAGCTCCGTCATGCTGTCAAAAGAACATATTAAAGAAGTGAAATTGTATAACACAGCTGCCTTCTTCATTAATAAATACATGATGACATTTCATAAAATTCATGCAGATATTAAAAAAATTAGATATAAACAAGCTTGCTACTCCATCGTATTTATTGGCATTGGCATGGTCGGTATTGGCTTCAGTTTTTGGTGGGTAGTTACCGGTGTACTGAATAATACATTTACTGCCGGAGATATATTAATTTTCGCTTCGTCTATTTTACTTGCCCGTCAAAGTTTGGCGAGTTTTATCGAAAATTCAAGCTTGCTATATGACACGCTACTTTATATGGAAAAATACTTTAAATTTATCTCTTTACCATCGGATATTACATCAGGTGAGAAAATATTATCGCTAGAAAAACATGAATTTACGATTCGTTTTAACAATGTATCCTTTCAATACCCTCATTCTTCAAAACTAATACTCAACAATATCAGTTTTACAATCAACAGGGGCGAAAAGATTGCACTTGTCGGTGAAAATGGTGCTGGAAAATCTACCATCGTTAAGCTAATTACAAGATTATACGAGCCAACCGAAGGCATAATCGAATTAAACGGCATTGATATTGCAGCATACGATATTGATATGTACCGCCGAATAATTGGTATTGTCTTTCAAGACTTTTCGCGTTACCAGTTAACTTATAAAGAAAATATTTTGATTAGTAACACGGACAATACTAGTGATACGGATCGGCTTACAAGCGTTACCGAAAAAAGCGGTCTTGGTGAGTTAGTTGCCAGTTTCGAGCATGGCTACGAGCAAGTATTAAGTAAAAACTTTGACAATGGCACAGAACTTTCTGGCGGCGAATGGCAGAAGGTAGCCATTGCTAGAGCGTACTTCCGCAATGCAGCATTTCTTATTTTAGATGAACCTTCTGCATCTCTTGACGCTCGAAGCGAGCATCAAATGCTTGAAACATTAACAGACCTTTCAGCAACGAAAACATTACTATTAATTACGCATAAATTATCGGCTTTAAAAATGGTTAATCGAATCATTGTATTGCAAGATGGTCACATAACTGAGGAAGGCTCGATGCAAGAGCTATTAACGAATAAAGGTTATTTTGCAGAGTTGTATCAATTGCAAGCAAATAAGTATGCTACGTAGCTTGGCGGCATAGCCATCTTTTCAAAAGAGAAAGGAGCATTTTATTTGAAAAATGTCAAAATCGAAAATGTCTCTAAACAATTTGGGAAAGTACATGGTGTGAAAGATTTAAATCTTACGATTAAAACAGGCGAATTTTTCACTTTCCTTGGGCCTAGTGGCTGCGGGAAAACAACGACATTACGAATGATTGCAGGTTTTTATTATCCTACTGAAGGAAAAATTTTTTTCGATGATCGTGATGTGACATTGCTTCAGCCAAACAAACGCAACATCGGAATGGTGTTCCAAAATTATGCCCTGTTCCCTCATATGACTGTAGACGAAAATATTGCGTTTGGTTTGCAAGTACGAAAGCTATCTAAACAGGATATAAAACAAAAAGTCGACCGCATTAGAGGACTCGTTCATCTTGCGCAATATGGAAACAGGAAAATCAATGAATTATCGGGTGGTCAGCAGCAACGCGTTGCATTGGCAAGAGCACTTGTTATTGAACCGGATATTTTATTACTTGATGAACCTTTATCAAATTTAGATGCAAAACTACGTGAAGAAACGCGCGTTGAAATTAAAAGGATTCAATCAGAGTTAGGTGTTACAACCATTTATGTCACACACGATCAAATGGAAGCGATGTCTATGTCGGACCGCATTATGGTGATGGATAATGGCTATGTGCAACAAATTGGCACACCTCAAGAGATTTATAATCGACCATTAAATCGCTTCGTTGCAGATTTTATTGGGGAGACAAATTTAATTGAGGCGACCATTATTGCACTCCAAGATGAGGAAGTACAAGTAAAAACAAAGAACGGACTTGTTTTAACTGGGCGAAAGCAACACAGCTCCCCTACTTTAACGCATATGATTGGAGACAACGTCTTTATTTCGATTCGTCCAGAGTCCGTGAATCAAGGCCCTGGAGAAAATACTTTAACAGGGACCATTACTTTTGTTGAATTTACAGGAATAAGTGTGAATTATATTGTCGATTTTATCGATTTTTCATTGAAAGTCATGATTATTAATAAAAACGCTCGGTTAAAAAATATTGGCGAAGAAATTACATTAAATATAGCTCGTGAATCACTTTATTTTTTAGGAGAATAGGAGGCAGACCACATGGAAAAACCACCTGTATATTCTGATCAAAATAATGCGTGGACACGGCTAACCCAATCAAAATGGTTTGTTTATATTTTAATTTCACCTTTGTTTTTAGTATTGTTTGCCTATGTTGTCTACCCTTTCTATCAAACTTTTCTTCAAAGCTTTTCCGGCGATAGTACGCTTACGTATTATCAAAAGTTTTTTAGCCTCGCTAGCCCTGCGAATCTCGAAGCGCTCTGGACTAGTTTATATATTTCGATTATTAGTGTTATTTGCTGTGCATTTGTTGGCGTTACAATGGCCTTTTTGTTGGAGCGTTATGAGTTCCCCGGAAGACGGGTACTGTCGATTTTAGTATTAGTGCCAATGGCTCTTCCACCGCTTGTTGGTGTCCTGTCCTTCACATTTCTTTATGGGGAGAGCGGCATATTTCCACGTGCCATCCAACATTTATTTGGACTTCAGCAGGTTCCTTTTTCTTTAAAAGGCATTTGGGGTGTCATCGTCGTCCATACCTTTACGATGTACACATACTTTTACTTAACCGCTTCCGCTGCTATTAAAGGACTCGATCCTTCTTTAGAAGAGGCAGCCACTAGTCTTGGCGCAGGGCGTATTCGTGTATGGACAAAGGTTATATTACCGATGCTGACACCTTCTATCATTGCATCTGCATTGCTCGTCTTTATGATATCGATGGCATCCTATACAGCCCCATTAATGTTTGGTGTAGAACGAACGATGACCATGCAAATATACTTATCGCGTACTAACGGCAATTTAGGTATGGCTGCTACACAGTCTATGATCCTATCTTTTGTGTCGATATCCTTTTTACTGATTATGCGCTGGTACCAAAACCGTAGAAATTATCAAAATTTGAGTAAAGGCATTAGTGTGCACCGTTCAGAAGTATCTTCAAAACTGATGAAAATAATCGCTACCATTGCTTCCTTCGGTGGAACACTTATTTTAATTTTACCGATTTTCGTTCTTATTTTAATTTCATTTTCAGTCGATGGTGCCTGGAAAACCCAGATTCTCCCGACCGACTATACACTCGATCATTATATAGCGCTCTTTACGGATGAACGAACGTGGAGACCTATTTGGAACTCTATCCAAATGGGCATTGTCGCAACGTTCGGTAATCTACTTTTCGGTGTTGCCGCTGCCTACGCAATGGTTCGCCTCAACTTTAAAGGGAAAACATTGCTTGATATTTTAATTATGGTTCCTTGGGCATTGCCCGGGACAGTTGTTGCCGTCAATTTAATTGCAGCCTTTAGTACTGAAAATATTTTTGCTTTTAACCAAGTACTCATCGGTACATTTTGGATTTTACCGTTAGCTTATTTTATACGCCATTTACCGCTTGTTTTCCGTTCCACATCCGCCTCCCTTGTACAATTAGATCAGTCTATCGAGGAGGCATCACGAAGTTTAGGTGCAAATTGGTGGTATACGTTCCGGCGTATTGTACTTCCGCTTACTTTTTCGGGAATTTTAGCAGGAACTTTGTTAGCACTTGTACAAAGTTTAGGTGAGTTCGTTGCCTCTATTCTGATTTATAGCACTTCTACAATTCCGCTATCTGTAGCTATTTTTCAAAAATTATATGCCTTTAAGTTTGGAACTGCATGTGCTTACGGCGTTTTACAGATTTTCTTAATTTTAATTGTTCTTATTATTTCCGAAAAGCTATCAAAAGGCAGTGCTGGCTCAGCCATTTAACTGTTATTCTATTAGGAGGCCATTACTATGTTTGAAGATTTCCGCAACAAAATTCAGCAAGAGGACGGCATAATTTTTCCTTCGAATATTTATCGGAAAATTGTTTTGCAACCAGCCTACGATGAAGCAAAGAAAAACTTTTTAACGATTATGCTTCAAATTAATATTGCACATTTAAAAATGTTAGAAGAACAAGGACTTGTAAAAAAAGAAGAAGCACAGCAAATTGCGGTCGCGCTAAAAAAACTAGACTTGAACTATTATCGAATAGAAGATTATAGCCCACAATACGAGGATTTATTTTTCCGTATTGAAAATAAATTAATAGAACTTGCTGGTGATGTTGCTGGAAACCTTCATATCGGTAGAAGCCGCAATGATATGGGTATTGCCATTTATCGCATGACATTGCGCAAAAAATTATTAATGCTGATGGGCGAGTTGCTTAAATTACGCGAAGATTTAATCGCAGCAGCTGAAGAACATGTTGATACAATTATGATTGGCTATACGCATACACAACAAGCACAGCCAACTACTTTTGCTCATTATTTAAAAGCTGTCATTGATCAGCTCGATCGTGATTTTGAGCGTATGCAACATTGCTATCAAACGGTTAATCGAAGCAGCATGGGGGCAGCTGCCTTAACGACGACTGGTTTTAACATTAGTCGCGAGCGTATGCGAGACTTATTAGCATTCGATGATATTATCGAAAATGCTTGGGATGCAGTTGCTGGTGCGGACTATATCGCGGAAACAGCAAGTATTGTACAGCTGGCAGCCCTTAATCTCGGCCGTACATCACAGGACTTCTTACTTTGGGCTACACAGGAATTCAACGCATTTACACTTGCGAGTCCATATGTTCAAATTAGCTCAATCATGCCCCAAAAGCGCAACCCTGTTTCCATTGAGCATACACGCTCATTACTATCTGCAGTAGTTGGAGATGCAAGTACGGTTCTACAAATGGTACATAATACACCGTTTGGTGATATTGTTGACACTGAGGACGATATGCAACCGTACTTATGGCGAGCAATCGATCGATTAATTGGGATTTATAAATTATTTGGCTCACTTGTTGTGACAATGGATGTCAATAAGAAAAAGCTCCGAAACCGTGCAGAAAATAGCTTTGCCAACGTTACCGAGCTGGCTGATACATTAGTGCGCTCTGAAGGGATTTCATTCCGTCAAGCTCACAGCATTGTAAGCAAATGCATTAAAGTGTTGCTAGCGCATGGAGAAGAATCACTAGCTAGCCTTACATGGGGTCTAGCCAATACTCAAGCCAAATTAGTTACTGGCAAACCTTTACGTATTTCTGAGGAAGATTTCTACCATACGTTAAAACCGGAGTTTTTCGTAAGTGTTCGAACATTATTAGGCGGTCCTTCCCCTGAAACGATGCGCGCTTCCATTGAACGATCAAAGGAACAAGCACACTCCTTATTTGAGTGGATTAAGCAAAAAGAGGCGGCTATTACTGAAGCGGAAAAGCAATTAATTACATTTATAGAGGAATGGGATAATGAATGAATGGCTGTTAATTGTTGACGGTGGTGCAACTAAAACGGCATGTGCTATCGTGCATGCCGAGTCAGGTGAAATTGAATATACAACATCATTAGGCGGATCTAATTACCAAGCTATTGGTATAGCGTCTGCAACGGAAATATTGCGAGCGTTATTAGAAAAAGCTCGTGTATTTTTGCAGGAACAAGCTATCTCTGAAATCGCCGTCGCTACATTTGCTATGGCAGGAATTGATTCTCCTAAGGATCATCAACATGTGACAGCAATGGTCCATGAGGCTATTACAGCGGCACAGCTAGATATCCATACGTTAATCATTGAAAATGATGCACAAGCTACTTTATTAGGTGTGACAGCTGGACAAGCAGGCGGGCTACTTATCGCAGGCACTGGGGCCATTGCATTCGCATTTGATGGGCGACAAATCATTCGTGCAGGTGGCTGGGGCCATCGTGCAGGCGATGAAGGGAGTGGCTATTGGTTAGGTCAGGAAGTCATCAGGGCTATTTTCCGCATGGAGGATGGACGCGGCGAGGCAACCATCTTAAAAGAGGCCGTTTATCATTATTTACGTATTCAAGATGTTACGGAGTTGGCTGCATGGTTGTTCCGTCCAACTTATACAAATGCGCAATTAGCTAGAATGGGAGCATTTTTAGCTGACGCTGTCGCTAAGAATGATGCCTGTGCTATTCGAATCTCCATGCAAGCTGCACATGAATTAGTAACGCTCGCATGTGCAGTACTAAAAAAAATGAGCTATCCAGGCGACGAGCCATTTCATTTTTATTGTAATGGTGGCGCTATCAAACATAACCCACTGATATTAAAAATATTTTCCCAGGAAATGACCTCAATGTACCCGAAAATTCAAGTTTCCTTATGTCTGCATCAGCCAATACACTATATTATTAATCGTACAAAAAAGGCGTATGACAATCGTTAATGTCATACGCCTTTACATTCATAACTCCAACACTATAGTTGCATTTTCTTCAGTTCATCCGTCATAAAATATAAATAGCCATCCTTAACCATTAAATCCTTGGTGTCTTCTCGATTCAACAGTTGTTCGCCGCTTCCATCAGGGCGAATTTTCGTTAAATAAGCACCATGCGAATAATTACTAAAGTAGAGCCATCCATCTGCATAAACAATATATAGTGCACGCGTTTTCGTGACGCGCTGTGCTTTACCTGTCGTTATATCGAGCACATACAATTTATTATCATCACTAATACTGCTATAAAATATTTGGTTTCCTACCTGTGCAGGAAAATCGATATCTTGGTAGTAACTATAAAGGGTACTTGTTGCTTTCGGATAATCATTTGCTATCCATGTATGGTCTCGTGCCATTGTGCGATCATCAACTAAAAAATATTGATATCTTATTGCACCTTTTCGATCAGGCACAGGATCATTCCACGTTGTATCAAGGTGGTACCATTGACCGTCAAGTTTAATCAAATTCCAAGCATGCCCTTCCTGACCGACATAGCCGACAATATATTGTGTCTCAAAGCCAAGTTTTTGTAATAATGTGTGTGCTAATAACGCATAGCCTTGGCAAACACCACCATGCTCCGCAAGCACTGTATACGCGCTATGGGGACTTGACTTTGTTTGCTCTGTATAAGCCGTATTAGCTACGATATAATCATTAACGGCTTTGATTTTTTCCACATCTGTACGCGCATTTTTCTCAATCGAAGCTACTATTTCCTGAGCATTCATCTCGACATAAGCCGCTTGTTCTGGGGTCATTAAATAGCTTTGTTGGCCAATAATTTTGGCTGATTTTGCGCCATATTCATAACGAATGGAATGCTTACTAATATGTCCATATACGTAATCATCTCGTTTTATGGCACTGTCATATGCTTCTTCCACTATCTTCTCGATTCGTTGTGTACTGCCCTTATATTGAATCTCAAAGCTAGGTGAAAAACTACTATAATAGGCGTACATTGCATCCGCCATTTCTTTAGCATTTGTAACAACGAGTTTAGTTTCTGGTTGCTGTGCAGCTCGAGCGGTGACAGCTAACGCCTGTTCCTCAACATCTTCAGGATTGGCTGTTTCGATGGAGGCATCTTCTGAAAATTTAGTGGTAACATCAACAATTTTCTCTTTAGTTGCTAGTAACATTGTTTCAATGTCATCATTATTTGCCCAAGTAACGACTTGTTTGACTGTCGATTTACCAACTGTATAAATTGGTTCAATAAAAATGATCAATATTATAATAATGGCTAGCTTTTTCCACAAAAATCTTCACCTCACACAGTTTCACTACTATTATTATATACAAAAAAAGCACAAAGAACTCATTTAGGAGCCCTTTTGCGCTTAGAAATAATATATGCAATAAACATGTAATATAGAAGCTTACCGTGCACTTATCAGTTAAGTTTTAGCTTTTGTTCTTTCCCTTTAACTTTATATACTAAATAACCGTTACTAATCATTATATCTGTTACCGATTGCTTTACCACTACGCCTGTTTTTAATGTTTTCAGATTTAGTTTCGTTAAGTAACCGCTATTACTGTAATCGCTATAATAAAGATTGTCTCCTACACCTGTAATGTACAGTGCACGACTATTTATAACCTTTGTTTTCTTTCCACTTAGCAAATCAAGTTTATACAATTTATCGTTATCTGCTGTATTGCTAAAGAATAAAGTATTGTTCATTTGGTGGGCAAAATGTACATTTTGCATAAAACTATAGGTCGTACTCGTTGCCGCAGGGTAATTTGCAGCAATCCAAGAATGGTCTTTCTTTAGTTGCGCATCTGTGACAAGGAAATAATCATAGGATGATGCCCCTATGCGATTTGGTAATGGATCATTCCACGTTGTATCTAGATGGTACCACTTGCCATCAACCTTGACCATATTCCATGCATGTGCTTCATTGCCATTCACATACCCTACTACATATTTTGTTTCAAGACCTGCTTGCTCTAACATTTTATATGCTGATAGTGCATAGCCTTGACAGACAGCTTGTCCTTCAAATAACAATGCGTAAGCACTATGAGGGCTTGCCTTCGTTTTTATACCATAAGTAGTATTGGACACAATATAATCATTGATTGCTTTTACTTTTTGAAACTGTGTCATGGATGGCTTAATAATCGTTTTTAAGACGCTATCGATTTTCTTTTGAACGGCAGTTTCTTGTGTTGTATTCGTAAAGTATTTCACTTTATAAGTAATATTACCTGCAGAGTCAGCAGTCATTGAAACTCCTTGAAGATGACCGCTTGCATACGTTGCCTGTTGCTGTGCCTTTTCAAAAGCTTCCATAAACTTTTTATCGAAATCAGTCATTGAACCGCTATATGTAATTTTAATTTCTGTAGCGAATTGATTAAGTTGTTTTGCTATTTCATTTGTTAATTGTTCAAAAGTTGCTATCTTTGAGCTCGCCATCACGTTGTATGCTATCGTTTTATGCGTGTTCATGGGTTGAGTCTGTGTACTTTGTGCATGGGCTACTGTCGGGCTTAACATTAACAATGTTGCACTACTTAATAACCATTTTTTCAAGATAAACTCACCTTCTCTTTTATAATATACCTTTATCATTATTATAAAAGAAAATATAACGCCAAATCTATCATACAAGTTCACTACATATGACTTTTTTCTATAATTTTCATATTACGCTATTAGGTTTTTACACCTAACCGAGCCGTTTATTTAATAAATTCAAGTAGTTTTTTGCACAATCCTTGAATACAAAAGCCCCGCACCGAATACTTTTAGGCGGAGCTCTTTTATTCAATCATTTGGATGTTAACGGCTTTTCACAACTAAATTAACAGCCTCTTGAATAACTTCATTCATTTTTTCGCCGTCACCTTCAGCATTTTGTACGCATTCTAATAGATTTGTGCTAACGATTACGCCCACCGTACGATCTACTGCTGAGCGTACTGCCGATAATTGTGTAATGACAGCCTTACAATCCTTCTCTTCTTCCATCATTTTTAAAATACCGCGTAACTGACCTTCCATGCGCTTTACACGATTTTTCACTTGATCTGAATATTCCACATGCATTACCCCTTCTTTCATACTCGCTACGTCCAGTTGAGTAATTATTATTCTTATCCTAGCACAAAATGTTCAAAATACACCTGTTACGCTTCACTTACTAAGGCTTCAAATAGTTAATTAGCATCTTGGCCATTACTGTGCCTGCATTCGTTAATTCATCATATTGAATGATTGAATTCTTTTTTACCCGTAGCTGACCAATTTCTACTTCAAAAATTGGACATTTCCTTTTTAGTGCTACGACCAGCATATTGGTATCGTAATCAAAACCATCGCCTTGTACTTCTATAAGCCACGGTATTTCTTTGATTGCGATGTAGCGCAAGCCTGTTTGTGTATCCAAGAGCTTTTTATGAAACAGCAATTCAAATAACAAACTAGTCGCTCGATTGCCCCAAAAGGACAAAAACGTACTATCGGATGAATGGAAATTGCGAATTCCTAAGACAATGCCTTCTGAAAATACTTTTGTCATAGTCAACACTAAATTGATGTCTTTCAACGTATGTTGGCCGTGTGCTCCTACTGTTAGAACGCCCTGAAAATCTCCTTGTTTGGACCAAATATAAGAAAATGCTGTTTTCAAAGCGCCGCCCTTGCCGATATTTTGGTCATGTTGGAGCACTGTACAGCGATTTATTTTCATTATCTCTTCAAAAATAGGTGCATATTTTTGATCGCTACCGTCATTTACAATAACAATTTGCGTAATGGAGGTGGCTAATAATTGATGTATAAACGTTACAAATGATTGTTGCGGATTATATGTTGGAATAATTGCTGCAATTTTTTTCATCAACCAAACCCCCTAAAGACTATAAACTAACTCTTAAATCAAATAGTATCATGTAATAATGACATTTCAACTGCTGAATTCATCTGTAAAGAATCAATAACGGACATAATTTCCCGATATATGATAAAAGACTATTACCGTCTAGATCAGAAGAGGTGAGTACAATGGTCATACATTACGATATTCTACAGGAACAATGTAAAAAACTACGTCTATTCGCGTTTACACAATTAGCACAAAGCTTACAAGATGCTAGTAGCCATGCTATATCTCAGCCGTCTATTTCTCTACAGAAATCGCGCCTCGTTATCGAGGAAATAATCGCTCACTTTTACGAGTTAGAAATGCACGCTAAGCCCAAAATAAAAAGTCGAACGCTGTTAAATAATCGTAACTTTATCGCACAAATACATCCGCGGCGCATTTATTTATTAATGGAGCTTGTGCTTAAAATGACAAGTACTAGCAATAATGACGTTGTTGAAGCAAAGGCTGCCAAAATTGTCCTCGATTATGTTAGTGATGTCGTTGAATGGTTTATTCACCGTTATGATCGTAGCCTTCAAACTGCTATGTCATCACGAAAAGCCGTTAAATTTGAAGATATATTGCCTCCAATTGATACGCAATTGCTCGATCAGTACTCTGCTGAGGACTATGAACACGCTGCTAGTTGGTTTGCATTAGCCGCTAAAAAGGGCAATGCAAGCGCTCAATACAATTTAGGATATCTTTATAATCATGGTCGAGGCGTCCAAAAAGATTATGCAACGGCAAAGATGTGGTATGAGAAAGCAGCGGTACAAAATGATGCTAATGCACTTTATAGTCTAGGTGTGTTTTACCATTTAGGCCAAGGTGTTAAACAAAATTATTACGAGGCTGCACATTATTATCAATCTGCCGCAAATTTAGGAAATGCCGACGCGCCGTATAATCTTGGCGTACTTTACAATCAAGGGCTTGGACTCCCTCTAAATTTTGAAGAGGCAGCAAAATGGTATATATCAGCGGCCAATCAAGGCAACACAAGCGCACAAAATAATCTTGGCTTTCTCTATCACCATGGCACTGGTGTTCAGCAAAGCTTTGAAAAGGCTATAGCCTATTTTGAAATGGCAGCACTTGCTGGAGACGCAAGTGCTCAGTATAACCTTGGCTATATGTATTTAAAGGGCCGTGGTATTTCACAAAATATTGAAGAAGCTGCGAAATGGTTCCATATGGCCGCACTTCAAGACCATACAAATGCAGAATTTCAATTGGCCTTGCTATACAATACAGGACAAGGCATTCAACACAATCCTGTGGAAGCAATGAAGTGGTTTAAACTTGCGGCACATAAAGGGCATTCTAATGCGCAATATTGTCTCGGTATACTGTACCAAAAAGAAAAAAACAATATACAAGCGGAAAGATGGTTACAGCTTGCCGCTGATAATGGACATATTAGTGCAGGCTACGAGCTTGGTCTACTTTATGTCTATCAGCTTCAGCAACCTGACAAAGCACTACAGTATTTTAGTATGGCAGCTGAAAAAGGCTATGCGGATGCACAATTCGAACTTGGTTTGTTATATGCAAATAGCACTGGCGTTACATTGAATTATGCAAAAGCTGTTCATTGGTGGCGGGCCGCAACTGACCAATCTCATATTAAAGCTGAATATCAGCTAGGGTTATTATATGAGCAAGGATTGGGGGTTTCCAAAGACTTAGAAGAAGCTCGACGTTGCTATAGACTTGCCGCTATTCAAGGACATTCAGGAGCGCAATACCAACTTGGCAATTTATTTGATAAGGGCAAAGGTGTGAAGCAAGATTTTACGGAGGCGGCTAAATGGATAGAACAGGCGTCTACTAAAGGACACGCCAAAGCGCAATACCAATTAGCACAAATGCATAGTCATGGACAAGGGGTACCAAAAGACTTTGCAAGAGCAGCACAACTTTATCGACTAGCTGCTAATCAAGGGCATCAAAAAGCTCAATTTCAACTCGGTATGCTTTATAAGAAGGGGCAGGGCGTTGCACAAGATTATAATGAAGCTACACGCTGGCTTAAAAAATCATTAGAACATTTAGTGCATTAGGCGAGCAGGAGCTCTGCAAAACTAAAAAAATATAGGCAAACTCAAATGCTTTGAATTTGCCTACACACGAACCGCGTCAGATATTGGCGCGGTTTACTATTAATTTTTTAGGGCCTCTTTAGAATTTACCATAAATGTCACAACGATAAACAATGCAAAACTAATTAACAACGTTGTGCCACCTACAATAAAGAAAACTAAAGTAAATGTATGGCTAAAGTTAAAAGGATTAATATTGTAGAACAACATACCAAGTGTTAAGCCGAAAACACCAATAATTGCTGTCCAGCCATGTACAGCCACTAATTTCTGTGATTTCACTTTAAAGGCACGGTAAAAAATGCCCCATGCAAACATACTTAACCAACCAACAAGTAGCACGTGTGCGTGGATTGGTCGAAATTCATAACTACCTGACCCTGACATATGTGAACCTAAGTACGTACCCAGCAATCCGAAAATCGCAGCGAGTCGAATAAGACGTAAACTCCATTTTTGCTCCATACGACAACTCCCCCAAGTTTTTAACTTACATTTAGAAGTTTATCGATTGAACATGAACTTTACATGAACTCTATATTACAATTTTGGTAGTTGTATACAAACACTTGTCCCTACGTTCATAGCACTTTCCATTTGCACTTGGCCACCGTGCAATTCTATTATTTGTTTAACAATAGCAAGACCGAGGCCTGTCCCCTGTTTCGTTCTAGACTCGTCAGCTCGATAAAAACGGTCATATACTTTTTGCAATTGCCCCTCATTCATACCAATGCCACTATCCTCTATTAACACTTCTACGACAGTAGCTTGTTCTTGAAGATGGATGTGAATTTCTCCCCCATCCACATTATATTTAATGGCGTTTGTTAATAAATTATCCCAGACATTTTGCAGTAACCCGGCATCGCCGTTATATGTTACTGGCTCCATCTGATACGATAATTGCACATTCGCTTCCTCTAGCTGCCAACGATATTTACGCACCGTTTCCTTCAATTGCTCATCTAAAGAATACTGTTCTCTTTTCAGCATTCGAGTAGATTGGTCGAGTGAAGTCAGTAGCAGTAATTGCTTCGTCAGTGTCGACAGTCTTTTTGTTTCTAGCTCGATAATCGTTGCATATTCTTGCCGTTCAGGTTCTGAAAGCGTAGGATTTTTTAGTAAATCCACATAACCTTGAATATTCAATAATGGTGATTGGAAATCATGGGATACATTGCTTATAAACTGTTTACGTATTCGATCATTTTCTTGTAATTTTTCTGTCATTACATTGAAGCTATCTGCTAGTTGTCCAATTTCATCTGCTCGTTCAATTTCAAGTAACGTATCAAACTTTTCATGTGCCAGTTGATGCGTTGCTTCTGTTAACTGTGTTATCGGTCGAATTAGCGCTTTTGCAAACAGCAGCATGGCTAGTAAACTCAGCACCGCCATGACAAGAATAAGACCGCCTAATAACGTATGTGCTTCAGAGAACAGCAGACGAATATCCGGTCGAATAAACAGTGCATATTGTTGATTATTATATGTGAATGGTACACCTATCGTATTAATGAGTTCATTTGCAAAAAAGCCTGTCATAAACGTCTCTTTTGGAAAATCCCGCATACCATGATAGACTTCCCCTTCTAAAACAAGTTCGATGACATTTGTGGACAGTCGTTTATCTCGGTATTCGCCACCAAAAAAGCGATGGTCCTCGCCCGTTGTAACATAAATTTGATAACCAATCTCCCCAAGTGTTGTCAAATAATTATCCAAATCCATCTGCTTTGACGATTCAATATAATTCACAATATCCTCAGCAATCGCAACGTTTTTAGCATCATTTTTTTCTTTTGTCACTTGATGATAATATGTATTGGTCATTAAAAATCCAATACATAAACTCCCAATCATAATGAGCATCGTTGTGATAACAAACTTACTATACAACGTCTTCATGTCGCACTTACCTCAAGCTTATAACCGACGCCACGCACCGTTGTAATCTCGACACCTGTATCATAACGATGCAAACGCTCGCGAATCCGCTTCACATGTGTATTTAACGTTTGCTCGTCCCCTTCATAATCATAGCCCCATACTTGCTCCATAATAATGCTACGTGTAAATACTTGATTTGGACGAGAAGCAAGCAACGCCAGTAGCTCAAATTCCTTTAGAGGCAAAATGAGTGTGTCTCCATCAACTGTAACCTCAAAGCTACGTCGATCAATATCGAGCTTGCCTACTTGTATCGTTACTTGATTTTTTTTATCTAGCCTACGTAAAATGGCTGCAATGCGAAACAGCAATTCTTTTGGCTCAAACGGCTTCACAACATAATCATCTGAACCTGCTAAAAAGCCCCGCTCTTTATCTTCAAGCTCTCCTTTAGCTGTTAATAACAGCACCGGAATATCATAATCTTTACTTAAAATTTCCGTTAGTGTAAAACCATCCATTCCAGGCATCATCACATCGACAACTGCTAAATCGGGCATATTTCCATCAAGCAATTGCAAAGCTTGTTCGCCGTTCTCTGCCTGCATTACCTGATAGCCCTCGCGTGTTAAATAAATATTGACTAACTGCAAAATATGCACATCATCATCGACCACTAAAATTTTCATTCACACTTGCCTCCGTTCAATAAAGTGCTCTAGGAGTTCAGTTCCTAAACTTGCTAACATTAAATCTACTACGGTTTAGTGACGTCCCTAAATTTTCAGAATTGTTTGGGTGCCTGGCACCACTAAAGCGAAAATATAGAAACCAGCAGCAATATTAGGAATGGTAAGCCAATGACGATATAACCTCTTGGGTTTGCAAAATTCATTGTCCAGCCTACCCCAAAACGTTTTTCCACAAAAACAGATGGATCTTGGCGATTAATATAAATAAGACCGCCCTTCCAGTAACGATCCTCATCAACATCCATTATCTCTGATACTACATTGTCTTTATAATGCACACGTAACTGTCGCTTTTTCCATGCATAAACAAGCACTGAACCTGTAATTAAAACAATAAAAGCCATAAAGAATGGTAGTAATTTTTTCCCCTCAGCCATCTCAGGGTAAATATTACTTAACTGCAGTATTGTCAATAAGCCTGTTAAACTATAGCTGACTAACGCTATATTCCAACTCATAAATTTTCGTGCTTTTAATTCGCTTTCTAAAGACTCCTGTTGACGATTAACAGACATGCGAATTGCTGAACGCTTTAATGAATCAGCAGTACCCCACATCATACATTGCATCATTAACATGACTAATGGTAGCGCAATTGCCGTAAAATGCGTTTTTTCTTGCCACGCATCTGCCGCTCCGCTTGGTCCCCAATGTACCGCGACAGCATTTGGTATTTGATCATAATGCAACAACGTAAATACAATGAGATAAATGGAGCCTACTATAGGCACAACATAAAATGGCCAAGGTAGTATTTCATCACGGCTACGAGCTGTTAAATCGACTGCTCGCATTTGTTTCAAATTCATGCCCCATTGCTCATGCATTTTCAGCCTCATTACTTTTTGATGGTTGAACCAGTATAACACCATACTGACGGCTAGCATTCCAAATAAACAGCTAAGTAAAAGAGTGCCTTGTGCACTTTCAGATGGCGCAAGCATCCCGTAAAATACAAACATAATAATTAAAATAAGCACGCCACAAAGGCCTACTATTTGCGCATAACGCTTTTTTGCAACTGCCAATGCAGAATGCTTTACATGTTGTTCAGGTACAGAAACACCAAATACAATTGTCTCACGTACGATAAAAGGGACAAAAATTTGCATAGCTAATGTCATAATATACAAAGTTGTAAAAATACCTAGTAGCATGCTACACCTCTTCTATTGGAAATTGCAAATCTGCAAACACCTTTTTCATCATGTGCTCAATTTGATCTACTGTTGCGCCGAGCACCATTCCTTCTGCCACAACAGGTTTTAAGTTTTTTTCAATTTGCTGCAACTGTTCTGGCGTTAATGCACGTTCCTCAGCTGAACGAATAATTGCACCCGATTTCGCACGAATGGTAATAATGCCTTTCGCCTCAAGCTCATGATAGCTCTTATTAACAGTATGCATATTAACACCTAAATCAGCCGCTAAACTACGCACAGATGGCAATGTATCACCCGGCCTCATATCGCCTCTTGCAATGCCCTCAATAATTTGCCGTGTCACCTGTTCATAGATAGGTACATCCGATAAGGGCTCTATTTGAATTAACATCTATATCAGCTCCATATTTGTTATACAAATAGTATAACAAATAACCGATTTTATGCATAGAAGTAGCTGTATCATACGGCATAGTTTTTTATCGCATCAATGAATTTTCTCACCAGCTCACTATGCTTTTCATTATTCCTTGTGCAGATAGCCACTTTATGTTTACTCTGTATCCCTGGTACATTGACTCTTGCCAATTGCCCAGTATGAACATATTCTTTCACAGCAAGAGATGAGATAAAGATGGCACCATAGCCGGCCATAACAGAGCGAATCGTTTCATTTATCCCACTAAATTGTAGTGCAATTCTTGGCGGCTGTATTTGGTGCGTTTCACAAAGTGAAAAAAGATGATCTCTCATGGAGCTCCCTTCTTCTCGCATAATAAAAGGTTCCTTCATAATATCCGCTATAGAAATCGTTTGATTTGCATAACGATGTTCAGGTGCAACGACAAACCACAACTCATCTTCAAAAAGTTCCTCCCATAATACTTCGTCAGGTCTCTCTGCATATCCCCCTCCATAAATAGCGATATCCGCTTTATAGTGTATTAGTTGTTCAAATGCTTCTTTCGTATTGGCCGTTGTAATAACTAAATTCACCTCTTCGTTTGCTCCTTTAAAAGTTGCTGCCCATGTTGGAAGCAAAAAATTCGCAGGTAAATAAGTAGCGACAATATGAATTGTTCCAGTCTTGGCAGTACGATAATCTTCAATAAATGAATCAATATGTTCCTCAAGCGCAACGAGATTTTGTGCCTTTTCAGCTAACGCCTCACCGAAATCAGTCAATACAATGCCTCTGCCTTGCTGTTTAAATAACGGTACACCTATTTCCTGTTCAAATCTTTTAATTTGGCTGGAAACTGCAGGCTGACTAATATGCAAGTATTCAGCAGCCTTTGTAAAACTCCCTGTTTTCGCTACTTGGTAAAATAATTTTAATGCGTGGCTATTCATGTCTTCCCCTTTCTTATAACTTTAAGTTATAGATAAGTAATAATTATATATTTTTATTATGGTTTATTTTAGCATACACTTTAGTTGCAAGTGAAATCACCTAGGAAAAGAGGAGTTATCATATGTTAACAAACAATGTTTGGCATGATGTAGATGAATATTTTATTGAAAAGCTAATTCCAGTAGATAAGACGTTGGACAACGTCTTACAAACAAATAAAAATGCTAACATTCCAGAAATTGATGTATCAGCGACACAAGGAAAACTGCTCTACCTACTAGCAAAAATAAAAGGTGCTCAAAATATTTTAGAAATCGGTACACTTGGGGGCTATAGTAGTATATGGCTTGCCCGCGCGCTTCCTGAAACAGGGAAAGTTTACACATTGGAGATTGACCCAACGTATGCAGAAATAGCGAAACAAAACATTCTACAAGCAGGCTGTGGCAATAAAGTCGAAGTAATGGTTGGCAATGCATTAGATTCATTGCCTATTTTAAAACAGTCAGGACCTTTATTTGACTTCATTTTCATTGATGCTGATAAACCGAATAATCCTCACTATTTAAAGTGGGCGTTAGAATTAGCGAATGCAGGAGCGCTGATTATCGCTGATAATGTTGTGCGAAACGGAGAAGTTATCGATGATAAAAGCGAAGATGAACGTGTACAAGGTGTGCGACAATTTATGGAACTATTACAACAGAATCCTCGTATTGAAGCAACAGCCATTCAAACAGTCGGAATTAAAGGCTATGATGGCTTCGTACTAGCAACTGTTAACTAACGAAAAAAGAGAGGCTGGCACAACACTTTAAGAAGAGTAAATTCCCGCTAAATCTAATGTAGTGGCATTTAGCGAATAGCAACACCCGCAGGAACAGCATAGAACGTTAGCCACAACTCAAAATTGCGACTAACGATGTACCGCAGAAAGCTTGCGTCGTAATGGACAACAACGCTATCAACAAAAAAATGCCTTACAAGCCCCCATCAAAGCTCGTAAGACATCTTATACCCCATTTTTAAATCTCTTTACTCTATTAGCAAACCCCTTTTATTAAACAGTGTTCATTGTGTTTTCAGTGTAAGAAACGGGGGAACAGACCCCGTTTCTTACGTTAGTGGAATTTGTGAGCTGCATTCGAGTTCAGCCCACTAATAATGTAGGAAAGTTCGATATGTTCGTTAGTAGAAGCAGATTCATTAATTTAATTTTTCATACCCTGGAAGTGTCAAGAATTCCACGAACTCATCTTGCTCAATTAAAGATTTAAACAGTTCAGCAGCTTCATCATAGCGACCACTATTATATGCTTGTTCCCCAACAGCCTCTTTAATTTTCACAAGCTCTTCTTCCAAAGTTTCTAATACAAATGCTAATGTAATACCACGGCCATCATCTAAAATACCCTTCGGATGACGAATCCATTGCCATACTTGTGTACGTGAGATTTCTGCTGTGGCTGCATCTTCCATCAAATTATTAATTGGTGCAGCGCCATTGCCTCGTAACCAAGAAGCAATATATTGTACGCCTACACTACAGTTTATACGAAGACCTTCAAGTGTAATCGTCCCTTCTGGAACTGCTACTAAATCTTCAGCCGTAACGTTAACATCTTCGCGTTTATTATGAATTTGATTTGGTGTCTCCATAATCGCATCAAACTGTTCCATAGCGGTTGCCACCATGCCAGGGTGTGCTACCCAAGTGCCATCATGACCATTTGTTGCCTCACGGCGTTTATCTTCCGCAACCTTTGCAAATGCGACTGCATTCGCCTCATCATCACCTTTAACAGGGATTTGCGCCGCCATACCGCCCATAGCAGGTGCGTTGCGTTTATGACATGTTTGAATACATAAAGACGTATAAGCCTTCATGAATGGAACTGTCATCGTTACTTGACCGCGATCAGGTAAGATCACATCTGGTTGATTACGCAGACGTTTAATATAGCTGAAAATATAATCCCAACGGCCACAGTTCAGACCTGCTGAATGATCGCGAAGTTCATATAAAATTTCATCCATTTCAAAAGCAGCCAATATTGTTTCAATTAAAACCGTAGCTCTAATTGTACCTTGTGGAATACCGATATAATCTTGTGCAAAGACAAATACATCGTTCCACAAACGAGCTTCTAAATGGCTTTCTAGCTTTGGTAGGTAGAAGTATGGACCTGTACCTTTTGCTAGTGCATTTTTAGCATTGTGGAATAAATACAGAGCAAAATCAAAGAAACTACCTGAAACAGGCTCCCCATCCACAAGTACATGCTTTTCAAGTAAGTGAAGTCCACGAGGACGTACTAATAATACAGCTGTTTCATTGTTTAATTTATACGTTTTACCGTTTGACGCTTGGGTAAATTCAATTGTCTTATTAATAGCATCACGCATATTAATTTGGCCTGAAATCATGTTTTCCCATGTCGGTGCCGATGCATCTTCAAAGCAAGCCATGAACATTCTCGCACCAGAATTCAATGCATTAATAACCATTTTTCGGTCTACTGGACCAGTAATTTCTACACGTCGATCTTGTAAATCCGCCGGCAGTGGTGCAATTGTCCAATCTCCCTCACGAATATGCTTAGTTTCTGGTAGGAAATCAAGTTTCTCACCAGCATCGAGACGCTTTTGACGTTCTTGACGAGCCTCTAAAAGCTCTTTACGACGAGCATCGAACTTTTCATGCAGGGCAAGAACAAACTCAAGGGCTTCCGGTGTTAAAATTTCTTTTGTTTGCTCGTTTTGTTCCCCAACAATAGTAAGCTTACCTGTAGTTACCTGTTCCATTAGTAGTTCCCCCACCTCTCGTGATTTAAGTTTCCCCCGCTTAGGAGGTGCGAGGGAAACTTATCTATGATTATGAATTTAGGAATTAACGTAATTGAATTAAACGAATTGTTCTGTTTCTGTTGAACCAGCCATAGCTGTTGTCGAAGAAGTACCACCTGAAATAACTTGTGACACATCATCGAAGTAACCTGTACCTACTTCACGTTGGTGACGAGTAGCAGTATAACCCTTCGATTCAGAAGCAAACTCAGCTTGTTGTAGTTTAGAGTATGCAGCCATGCCATTATCTTTATAGTCATGAGCAAGCTCAAACATAGAATGATTTAATGCATGGAAGCCTGCTAACGTTACGAATTGGAATTTGTACCCTAGTTTACCTAGCTCGCGTTGATATTCTGCAATTTCTTCTTCTGAAAGATTTGCTTTCCAGTTAAATGAAGGCGAGCAGTTGTAAGCAAGCATTTTACCTGGGAATTCAGCATGGATCGCTGCAGCGAACTCACGTGCTTCTTCAAGTGATGGCTTAGACGTTTCACACCAGATTAAATCTGCATATGGAGCGTAAGCTAAACCGCGCGCAATCGCTTGTTTAATGCCTGGTGTTGTACGGAAGAATCCTTCTGGTGTACGTTCGCCAGTAATAAATTCAGCATCACGTGGATCAATATCTGAAGTAACCATATCTGCAGCATCAGCATCTGTACGTGCGATTAAAATCGTATCTACGCCCATTACATCTGTTGCAAGACGAGCAGCAATTAAGTTACGAACAGCATTTTGTGTAGGAAGTAATACTTTACCACCTAAATGACCACATTTTTTCTCAGAAGCTAATTGGTCTTCTAAATGAACACCTGCAGCTCCTGCTTCAATCATACCTTTTACAAGTTCAAAAACGTTTAATGGGCCACCAAATCCAGCTTCAGCGTCTGCTACAATCGGTGCAAACCAATCAAAATCATCTACACGGCCTTCAGCATGATCAATTTGATCAGCACGTTGTAGCGCTTGGTTAATACGCTTTACGACAGCTGGTACAGAGTTAGCTGGGTATAATGATTGGTCAGGGTACATTTGACCAGAAAGGTTAGCATCAGCAGCTACTTGCCAGCCAGATAAGTAGATAGCTTTTAATCCTGCTTTTACTTGTTGAACAGCTTGATTACCAGTTAATGCACCTAATGCATTAATGAACGGTTCTTCATGTAATGAGTTCCAAAGTCGTTTTGCACCTTTAGTTGCTAAAGTTTGTTCAATTACAACAGACCCTTGTAATTTAACTACCTCTTCAGCCGTATAAGCACGTTCAATACCAGCCCAACGTGGGTTTTCCGCCCATTGTTTTTCTAAAGCGTGAATTTTTTCTTGACGTGTTGACATTTTGAAATTCCACCTTCCCCTTTGTATAAAATATACTCTGTTAAAAAACTTTTTAATTTCTGTTCCATAACAGGTTTATTTGTTGTAAATTAATATATAACAGTACATCTGAATTTTCACTATTTTTAGATAAAAGACCAAATTTTAATGATGAAACTACCTTTTTCAGCGACAAAATTTGGTAAACTGTTTACACATAAGGGGGATAATCACAATGAATAATGAGTTCGATTCTTTACAAAAAGATATTTCACAACAATTTATTACGATGTTACAAGACTGGATCCCAGCTAACTCGTCCATCGCCATTGCTGTTCAAAACTCCTATATTTATTTTCACCCTGGAAATTACGGTATTCATTTTGAAGTAGGACGACAAGTCGAACCAGACAGCATTGCCCAACTAGTACTGCAAACAAAAAAACGCACAGACCCAATCTTAGATAACACACTATTTGGCACGCCTATTTACGGTATTGGCTATCCAATACATATACAAGAAACCCCAGCTGCTCTAGTTGTTGTTTTACCTTCGACAGCTACTACTCAGAAATTAGAACCTTATCAATTTTTAACAGGGAAAAGGGATGAAGAGTGGAACCCTGTTGCAATTGATCAAATTTCTTATATTGAAAGCCTTCAGAAAAGAACATGGTTTTATGTAGAAAAAGATCAATTTAAAACAAGTATTACACTCAAGGAATTACAAATGCGTTTACCACCGTTTTTTATTCGCATTCATAGATCCTATATAGTTAATATTCATTTCATAAAAAAGATGGCACGTGATCTCACTTCAAATTTTATTGTTACTTTAAAGGATGGAACAGAATTACCAGTCAGCCAATCCTATCTTAATAATTTGCGAAGTGCCCTTGAATTTTAAACAACAAAATAAAAACAGCTGCATAATACAGCTGTTCTAGATAATGAATTTGGCATTGCACTTTAGACATTTAGACTCCTCTACCGGAAACAATGCCATTTTACGTTTAATACAAAAAACCCGGAGAATAAAATTCTCCGGGTTTTACTTGCCTAGCGACGTCCTACTCTCACAGGGGGAAGCCCCCAACTACCATCGGCGCTAAAGAGCTTAACTTCCGTGTTCGGTATGGGAACGGGTGTGACCTCTTTGCCATCATCACTAGACTATTTACGG
>Ga0213820_1000084_pt1 | contig 97489 bp, 89 predicted proteins | sample MC6MC0910MG_FD_179889 | JGI IMG/M metagenome (GOLD analysis project Ga0213820, IMG submission 179889) | Enriched soil aggregate microbial communities from Iowa State University, Ames, United States - MC6-MC0910-MG | ecosystem: Environmental > Terrestrial > Soil > Unclassified | place: USA: Iowa...
ATATGAAACTTGCACAAGGTGATGGCGAACTAGGCGAAAAAGCCGATTTCCAATTTCACGCAGCAATCTCAGCAGCTTCTCAAAATCCGCTACTAGCAACAATTTTAGACCAAGTATCCGGTTTAATGATAGATACAATGAAAGAAACACGCCGAATTTGGCTATATTCAAAAAAGACAACAAGTGAAAAATTATATGATGAACATATGCAAATCTTTCTTGCCATTAAGCAACAAAATGAGGAACTAGCAAAACACGCGATGTCCTCTCATTTAAGCAATGTGGAAGACGTTTTGATGCAATATTTTGAAACAACTGAACAATAAAAGTCCTGTAGCTGCCTTCGATGGGCAGCTACTATTTTTTGAAAATTGTAAATTAACACTTTCAACTTTGTAAAAGGTTGTAGTATTATTAAAGCAATCTACATACCAAGTCATCTGATGACCGGTTGAATAATTGTTCAACTAAGTTTAATCACAAAAGGAGCGATGAGCGTGAAAGTTACACTGTTTGCGACTTGTTTAGTCGATATGTTTCAAGGTGAGGTAGGTAAAGCAGTTGTCGAAGTATTAGAGAGACTTGGCTGCGATATCGACTTTCCGGAAAATCAAATTTGCTGTGGCCAACCTGCTTACAATAGTGGCTACGTAAACGAATCGAAAAATGCAATGAAAAAAATGATTACCGCTTTTGAACATGCGGAGTATGTCGTCTCCCCTTCCGGCTCATGTGCCTACATGTTTAAAGAATATCCTGAAGTATTTAAAGGTGATGCTATTTGGGAACCAAAAGCGCAAGCATTAGCTGATAAAACATACGAATTCACTGAATTTATTGTAGAAGTTTTACAAGTTGAAGATGTTGGGGCTCATTTACAAGGGAAAGCTACGTTTCACACCTCTTGCCATATGACGCGATTGCTAGGCGTAAAAGAAGCACCTATCAAATTATTAAGTCATGTAAAAGGTTTACAATACGTGGAACTGCCAGGAAAAGAGCGCTGTTGTGGATTTGGGGGCACTTTTTCAGTAAAAATGGGTAATATTTCTGGAGAAATGGTTAATGAAAAAGTACAAAATGTGGAAGAAACAGAAGCCGATATTTTAATTGGTGCTGATGCTGGTTGTTTAATCAATATTGGTGGTCGAATTGAGCGACAAGGAAAACCAATTAAAGTGATGCATATTGCGGAAGTGCTTAACTGCCGTTAATTTGCTTTTAGAGGAGGATAATCGAATGGCAATGAAAACAAGCGATGATAGGTTTAACAAACGTGTAACGAAAGAGCTAGAAAATACCTTTATGCGAGGGGCAGTATCAAGTGCCCAAGAACGCTTTCAAACGCGCCGTTTACAACAAGCTGATGAGCTTGGCAATTGGGAAGAATGGCGTTCTCATGGTGAGGAAATTCGACAACATGTCCTTGCCAATTTAGATTATTACTTATACCAACTTAGTGAAAATGTGGCAAATCGTGGCGGTCATGTCTATTTCGCCAAAACTGCTCAAGAAGCAACGAGCTATATTCAACAAATTGCTCAAGAAAAGCAAGCAAAAAAAATTGTCAAATCCAAATCGATGGTCACCGAAGAAATTAATTTAAATCCTGCGCTTGAACAACTCGGTTGCGAAGTGATTGAAACAGATCTTGGGGAATACATTTTGCAAGTAGACGATCATGAACCCCCTTCTCATATCGTCGTGCCAGCTTTGCATAAAAATAAAGAGCAAATTCGTGATGTCTTTAAAGAAAAACAAGGCTATGACAAAACTGAAAAGCCGGAAGAACTAGCCCTTTATGTTCGTGAAAAACTACGTAACGAATACTTAACAGCTGATATTGGCATTACTGGTTGTAACTTTGCCATCGCAGAAAGTGGCTCCATTACACTCGTGACGAATGAAGGCAATGCAGATTTAGTAACCGCTTTGCCTAAAACACAAATTACCGTAATGGGGATGGAACGAATTGTTCCAACGTTTGAAGAAATGGAAGTGCTTGTAAGTTTGCTAACAAGAAGTGCCGTTGGACAAAAATTGACAAGCTATATTACAACATTAACTGGTGTAAAAGATGAAGGCGATACAGATGGACCGGAAGAATTCCATTTAGTCATTGTCGACAATGGACGTTCAGATATTTTAGGTGGTGAATTCCAACCTATTTTGCAATGCATTCGCTGTGCAGCATGTGTTAACGCCTGCCCTGTTTACCGTCATGTAGGTGGTCATACTTACGGTTCGATTTACTCAGGCCCTGTCGGAGTTGTGTTGTCACCTTTGTTAGGAGGTTATGATGATTTCAAGGAGTTGCCATATGCATCTACTTTGTGCGGTGCCTGCACAGATGCTTGTCCTGTCAAAATTCCATTACATCAACTGATTCATCGACATCGCCAAGTCATCGTTGAAAATGAAGGAAAAGCACCAGTGTCTGAAAAACTACTGATGAAGGCATTCGGCTTAGGTGCTTCCTCCCCTACTTTATATAAAATGGCAACGAAAATGGCATCACCAGCCATGGCACCATTTACAAAGGATAATAAAATATCAAACGGTCCAGGTCCTTTAAAAGCATGGACAGAAGCAAGAGATTTCCCAGCTCCGAATAAAGAAAATTTCCGAAGCTGGTTTAACAGCCGTACTAAAGGAGGTTCTGAATAATGGCAGGAAGCATTGTAAATAGAGAGTCATTTTTATCCAATATTGCGAAGCAACTTGGACGGGAACCAAAAACACAACTGACAAAACCAGTTTGGCAATACCAGCCGCAGGACCGTGTGTTAAAAGATGCTACGAAAGATGAACTCGTTGCTGTGTTAGAGCAGCAATGTAAAAATATTAATACAAATATGATTGTTACGACTACAGCAAATCTTGCAACCGATTTACAAAAAGTCGTAGAGCAATACGGTGGTCGCTCTGTCATTACATGGCAAGATGAACGCTATGATCATTATGGTTTATCTCCATTGATGCATACAAAATGGCCACAAGAAGATATTGAACTTTATGTATGGGATGAAACACAGCCAGCAGAAAATATCCGACAAGCCGAAAAAGCAAACATTGGCATTACGATCAGTGAAATGACATTAGCCGAATCTGGTACTGCCGTTCTCTTTAGTGACAAGCATAAAGGGAGATCAGTTAGCTTTTTACCCGAAAAGTCGATTATTTTAATTCCTAAAAGTACAATCGTACCACGTATCACACAGGCGGCTCGGTGGATTAGTCAAAAAGTTCAAAATGGTGAACGAATTGCTTCCTGCATTAATTTTATTACTGGCCCAAGTAATTCTGCAGATATCGAAATGATACTTATCGTTGGTGTCCATGGTCCAATCAAAGCAACTTATATTGTCATCGAAGATCAATAAAATCTTAAAAACAGGCATGCGCAAAGAACCGATGCATGCCTGTTTTTTTGCTGTTCAAAATCTAGAAATCGCCACTAAACACATTGAAATTGCCACGAACCTCTTCGGTAGCGCCACTAAAACATCTGAAATCGCCACTAAATCTCTCGTTGATGCAATTAGCCCCCCCTACATGGCTAGCATACTACCTATCTGTAATAAGTTCGCTACTCTGTGCTGTCTGCTTTGCATCGTAATATTCTGGATGCGCTTCTTTTAAGACCGCCGTACGCAGTAAGACCAGCGTGATAACGACGATAATGGCACTTGTTACAACTAAAATACCTGTGGCTGGGAACATATCATAAAGTATGCCATATACAAGCATACCAATTGGCATCATCGACATCGCCATTGTTTCCATTAGCCCAAATACTCGCCCGCGATACTCCTCGGAAATCAGTTTTTGCATAAAAACACCTAGAGGCATATTAACGCCAATCTCAAAAATAGCAAATATGAAAAATAAGCCAATATAAAAAGCAACAATCATTGTATACGAAAGATTGGTCACTAAAGGTATAACCGCAAATACTAAGCTACTAGATAGCAACAATAAGCTTATTTTAGAAAAACGAAGCGGCACTTTAATTTCGGCCCTTGTTGCAAAATAGATGGAAGCTACTAGCATGCCGAGCGCACCTGACGCTTCAATAAAGCCAAAATGATTAGCCTTGACCTTCAGTACTTCAATAATGATATATGTTCCGCCAACTACGATAGCTGAGAAAAATAAATTTATCCACAAGGACAGCCACATGACCACTTTAATGACCTTATGTTTTTTAATATAGTGAAAACCGCCAACAAGCCCTTGCCATATTTTTTCGGTTTTCGCATTTTCCGCTCGTGTACTGTATAAGGTAAAATTCATCGTTGCCTCTAAGCAAAAGGCAATTGTATAGGCCACCATATGGACCATTAAAAATACTTCCATTGAGAAAAAGCCGTACATCATGCCACCAATAACCGGTCCACCTACTGCTGCTACAGACATTGACATTTGATTAAATGACATTGCCCGCTGTAAACGTTCTGGATTAACAAGTGTTGCAATAGCTGACGTAAATGTTACCCCCGAAAATGCAGAACAGAGTGTATAAAATACTGTTGTCACATAAATTGCATTAACTGACATTCCAACGGTCTCTGTATACAACAGTAAGCCTGCCATCGTCAAAATTGTGCCAGCTTGCGCTAATAATATCGTGCGCTTCTTCGAATAATTATCTGCTACATAACCTGCTAATGGTGCAACAAGGGCACGAGGTAATATGGAGCAAATCATGTTGGTTGCAAAGCTTGTTGCAGACCCTGTCATCGCTAAAATGTACAAGCTAATCCCAAAAGACAACACTTGGGTCCCTAACATGGCAATCATTTTACTCGCTGTAAAAGTCCATAAATGATAGGTCGCCTTTTTATATTTCGCCGCTTCATTCATTAAAAAACCCCTCACTTTTTAACTAAATTTAAAAGTTTAATTTTATTAAACAAAATATACCACAGCTTCCACTTCCCACGCAAGAAAAAGTTTAATATAATTAAACAAAGTGATGTATCATTGTTTTGAGAAAATGTATGGACTTTACGAACTTTAGTTATTATTGTTAGTAGTGAAAGAAAGGTGGCGAGGCAGTGGACTCTTTAGGAGCACGGATACGCAAACTACGAAAAGAACGAAAATTAACATTAGAGGCGCTTGCTGCCGATCGTCTAACAAAAGGAATGCTAAGTCAAATAGAAAATGATAAAGCGAAACCTTCGATGGAAAGCCTTGACTATATTGCGGAACGTCTAGGTGTGAAAGCAAGCGAATTACTGGAACAAGTAGCATCATCTGATATACGCCATCTGTTGGAGCAAGTTGAAAACATGTTTAACAAGGCAAATCTTGGAGACGTGGACAACCACCAGCAAATCGTTGATGTTATTCAGCCGTACATAGACGATTTACCTCTTAGCTATGAAGCGGGACGTTTGTTATATATTTATGCTTATGCGCAGTATGTGGTCGGCTTTACAACATGGGAACAACCGCTCCAACAAGCGCGGCAAATTTTTAAAGAAATCAATTTGTGGAGCCATTGGTTTAAAACCTTTATACTCCAGCTTGGCATTTTTTCGGAAAATCGTCGATACAACGAAGCTTATCACTGTATTGTACAAGTGAAAGAAGAAATTGAACGAGAAAACTATCCGCTCGATTCACGTGACAAAGGGAAAGTGGCTTATTACATCAGTATCTTTCAGCTAGCCATCGGTGAGCATGAAGCGGGTAAACAATTAATTAACGAAACGATTGAACACGCCCATCAAAATCAAATATTTTCTCATATTGATGATTTATACCGTATTGGTGCCTATTGCGCTATGATAGATGGTGATTTCCAGCAGGCTGACCATATGATGATGAAGCTAGAGCAGTATCGTATTTTTGTTGAACAGGCTGATGTAGATGCCTTTATATACGTCTTAAAAGCCCATTATTATAACAATTATAAAAAAAATTATGAACAAGCATTAGTTGCAATTGAACATTTCAATACCCTTACTGATTCAGCTAAGCTTGATAAGAACTTTTATTACGCTGAAAAAGGAAAAGCTTTATTTCTACTTGGTCGTTATACAGATGCACATAAGGTATTTAAGCAATTTACAGAGATCCCTATTTTAGTTACGCACCCTTATGATTTGCTGAGTATGAATGAATGCTTATCCTATAAAGCGCTTTGCTACGCACATTTTGGTGAACTTACAACTGCCTACGAACTTGCTAAACAAGCCTACATGGATTCCATTGATTTAATTGACCTACCGTATAAGAAAAAAATTGAGGAAACCTATTTTACGATTAAAGCACAAATTGACACTAGGAACTAATAAATGCAGAAAGGACTTGTAGAAATTCTACAAGTCCTTTTATTACGCAGATTTATGATGTGCTTTTCTTATTTCTATAATTTTTGAACCAGAGAACAACAATAAGGCTACCCAAATAATACTGAATGCCAATAACTCCACTTGACTGAATGGTTCCTTATAAAGCACGACGCCTAAAATTAACACGATTGTCGGCGCGACATATTGGATAAAGCCTAATAGGTAAAGCGGAATATTTTGAGCACCTTTAGCAAATAAAACTAAAGGAACAGCCGTTACGATACCGCTGACAATCATTAAAACATCTGTATGGATATTGACATGTAAAAATGACGCTTGGTGTGTTGAAAATAAATAAACATAATACCCTAGTGCAAACGGGAGAATAAACATTGTTTCAATCGCTAATCCCCTCGTTGCATCCAGTGTAATTTTCTTTTTCAGTACCCCATATATAGCGAAAGTTAGGGCAATTAGAATGGCCACCCATGGTACTGTTCCATAGTTTACAGTTAATATAATGACCGCAATAAATGCGATGGCTGTTGCAACCCATTGGGCACGACTTAACGTTTCTTTAAAGAATACAACGCCAAAAATAACGGACAATAATGGATTAATATAATAGCCAAGACTTGTCTCAATTAAATGTTCATGCGTTACAGCCCAAATATATAAATACCAGTTCATTGAAATGACAAAAGAAGCACAAGCTAATTGCCAAAAGTTTTTCTGATGTGTCCATAAATATTTTATATCTGCTAGTAAATCTTTCCGCATTCCAAAAAGTATGACTGCTAGCACTGTAAAGACGAAGGACCATATAACACGTCCTAATAAAATTTCCATACTTGGCACATGCTCAAGCAGTTTCCAATAAAGTGGGAATGCTCCCCAAATAGCATAGGCTATAAATGCTGCCCATACCCCTTTTTTCTCATTTGACATTGTCTTTAATTCTCCTACTCTTCTTAAATCCATTGCGACGCTCTTGCAATGTCACAACTATAACATTCCATCATAATGTGAAAGAATAGACTAATTATAGGACTTTGACTGGCAACTGTAAATGCACAATTTTACTATGTGCATACTGTTTTCTGCTAAAAAACCTTGATATTACGCTTTATTTTCGCTTTCAAGCTCAGAAATATATTTGCGTACCATACTATAACTAATATCTGGATTAATTTGACGTTTAATGCGAATATGAATTTCTTTTATTCCTACCCCCTGCTCCCGTAAATCTCGAATCATCGATTTTAACGGTCCTGACAAGGATTCTCTTGACAGCGCCGTATACTTGCTAAGCTCAATTAACAAGTCTGTATTTTGACGACGAAGTTCCTTTAGTTCGTCGACGACACAATTATATTCTGTAAGCTTTTTTTGTAACACTGCATTTTGTTGTTTCATCTTTTGCATGTCTTCAGTCAGCTTGATGTTTAGTTTTTTTAAATTTCTTCGCTCTTGCTCCAACACAACTTGTTTTTCATCTAAATCGCTATGCATCGCATTAAACAATTCTTCCATATGCAATAATTCCTTATAGCGACTTTGGCTTAATAGCATCATCGTCTCTGTAGTTTTCACAGCTAATGAGCCATCTTGCATTTTTTCACATGATAATGCTGATAGATCCATTTTATTCATCATTTTTTCTCACTCCATTACTATATTGTTCTTGTAATGGGATTGCTTTGTTTAACATCTTTCAGCTTCCTTTTATATGATAATCATTCTCATTTATATCTTATCATAATGAGAAAAGCACATTTTGTCAAAATAAAAAAGCTCCCTTGTTAAATACAAGGAGCCTTCTGTACTAAATTCATCTAAAAAGATAACACTTAATTCTTTCATTACGAGCAAGGATTTACTTTTACTTATAGTTTAATAACCAAATAAGGTCAATTTTGTTAGTAGCTATTATTCGGGTTCAGCGCGCAGTATTTTATTCATTTTCTCGTCTTAGCAATTGAATATCTTCTAACGTTAAGTTTGATAACTCCATAATCTCATCATTGCTATTTCCTTTATCAACCATCTTTCTTCCATGGCTTTAATTCCTTCTAGCATCCCCTTTTAGACGCCCTCTTTCCTTCTTTATTTTAACCCCCCTATGTAATTGCCGCTTCCCAGTATGTCACGAAAGGTGCTGTTCAAATTCGTTCATGACAGGCTGCTTTAATTGTCGTTACGGTTCGCCTTATACCATTCAAGAGCTTTTCGTTCCATATCTTTCACAAAAGCATCTTTGCCCTCGATATAAGAATCTATATTATAAGGAAATTGGTGGGCTAAATTTTGTTTTAAAGTTCCATACTTCTTCATTTCATCTGGATGGGCTATTAAATAGTCTCGAAAAGCCAGATGCCTTGTTATCTCACTACTTCCAATCTGATAAATGTGAACATGATGTGTGCGATTGTCCCCACCTTTTTGAAAGTATCTACGTTGAACAATTCCATTTTCACCTTTAGGGACATAACCGATCTTTCGCATTTCTATATTGTATTTATCGACATTATGAATATCTTTAACAACTGCCATAATGTCGATTATTGGTTTCGCTTTTAACCCTGGAACAGACGTACTACCTATGTGATCAATAGCTATCATTTCATGTTCAAAAATAACGTTCAGTTTTTCAGCCTCTTCCATAAACATGTCAATCCAATTCTCGCTGTATGACCTTATCTCTACCTTTCGCAACCAATCCCCTCCAAATCATTTTTATTTTATCATAGAACATTTACGTTTTACGTTACACTATTCATTCAAAAAAAAGAGCTGCATAGGCAACTCTAGGGTCTTCCGTATCCTCCTTGCTAAAGAAGGAAAATCGCTGGATGCTTTTTTAAAAGTACTTATTTGCTAAAATTTTATTAATCTGCTCATTAATATTTTTGTTACTTACACCCCCGTGGTAACAAATTACAGACGCAATGTCTAAATCTACATATTTCTTTAAAGTTTGTTGTGCAAGCTCTATATCTAGCGTTGTTGGAATATGAATTCCTTGCAATGTCCCATTTTCGCTATACATCGAATCTCCGGCAACAAGTATTTTACTTTGCTTTAAATATAAGCTGATATGACCTGGGGTATGCCCTGGCGTATGAATCACATGGATGCCTCCACAATACGGCAATTCTTGATTGTCATTCAAGAGTTCATCTACCTTTCCCTTCGGTGGATTCGCAATATGGCCGTCCTTCAATAAAGGTAATTCGCCCTCGATATAAGGCTTATCTAATTCATGCGCATAAACTTTAATGTTTTCACCACAATGCTGCACTAGTTCAGGGAGGCTACCAATATGGTCTATATCCTGATGTGTTAAAATCACAACCTTTAGTTTCTCGTATGACACTCCATGTTGATCCATGGCTACAAGCAAATCTTTCATTTGTCCTGGGCATCCAGTGTCAATTAAAACTGCCATTTCCTGATCCCATATAAGCGTTGGGTAGATAATTTGTCCATTAAAATCAAGTTCCAGATTCGCTACTCCCTTTGAAACTTCCATAACTTTGTTCTCCTTTACCATTTGTTTTCACATCCTGCAGAACAGACTGTTTGCGCCAAAATAATGTACGCAACGTTTCAAAATTCACTAAAATCGTACCTGCAATTATCGTCACAGTACCTATGCCTGTTAGCCAAGAAATATATTCTTGATAAAAGAGTACACCTAGAATAACAGCGATTAATGGTGAGATATACAGCCATGTAGACGGAAAAACAGGATTAGTTCGTGACACAAGCCAATAATAAATGCTATGACCAATCATCGAGCCAACAATCGTTAAGTAAAGAAGAGAGCCAATTGAAGATGGGCTTATAAAATAGTCAAGCGCAATATTCTCGAAAAAGAAAGATAAAATGAGTAATAGCATACCACCATGCATCATTTGCGCGGCATTTAAAGCAATCGGTGATGTAGTACTATATTTTTTGATTACATGTTTCGTATAAATCGTGCCAGATGCGTAAAAAACTTCTCCAATAATAATGGCGATACAACCGACCATCCATAAAGGACTAACCTCAATCGAAAAACTAGGTAAGATCAACAACGTGACACCTATCATTCCAACAACACAACCAATAAATGCATTTCGATGTCCTTTTTGCTTTAAAATCAATGTCTGAATAACGATAATCAGCATCGGACCTGTAGCAGATAAAACAGCTGCTATACCTGATGTCACATACTGTTCTGCCCAGTATAATGCGGCAAACGTCCCGAAGGTTAAACCTAACCCTGTAAATAACATCTCCTTTCGAAATAATAAACTGATGGTCGCTTTTTTTCTCCATACCATATAACTAAAGAGCAGCAAACCAGCAATGTAAAAGCGCAGTCCAGCTGAAAAAAAGGGTGGTACTCCTGCATCTACACCAATTTTAATCGCTAAAAATGTCGTACCAAAAATTAAACACATGAAAAAGTAATTCATCACAATCATATTAGATTCCTCCTCTTTTTCTATCATAAGAGGAAGAAGATAGAACAGACTGAAAAAGATAGAACAGTTTGCAATAAGTCATGGTACAATCATGTTGAATAGGAGGAATCGATGTGAGCAAAGCGTTTCAACATGGAGATTTTCTTTTTGAAAAAGTATATGATTATGTACTGCACCGAATAGAACGGTACGAATGGAAAGAGCATGAAAAGATTCCTTCCGTCCGACAATTAGCAACTGAAATGAATATTCATCGATTAACCGTATTAAAGGCTTATCGATTACTCAAACAACACAATAAAATTTATGTAAAAGATAAAGTAGGCTATTTTGTTCAATCAGAAATGCCTGAAAATTACAACTCCAAAGGCCAAGATAGCCCAATTATTGAAGCTTATGTCCCTAAAAATCGTTTATCAGAAATTCATCAATCAACTGTTGCCTATCAGTTTTCACAGGCATTAATTGATCCAAATCTTTTACCTAATCATTACTTTTCAGATTACGTTAAAAAAGTGTTTGACCTCTATCCAAAAGTCCTTGCAACTTACTCGACGGTGCAAGGTGATTTAGAGCTACGTGAGGCACTTAGTCAATATTTTATCAATCACTATAAAACGCATCTCACTGCAAATGAGCTATTCATTACATCTGGCTCTCAGCAAGCGATTCACTTAGTCGCTCAAACTTTTATAAAGCCAAGAGACGTCGTTTTATTTGAACGCCCAAGTTATAGTGCTGCCATTGATATTTTTAAAGCACAAGGAGCTCACATTGTCACGGTTGATATCCATCCAGATGGGTATGATTTACAGCAGGTGGAATACTATATGAAACAATACAAACCACGGTTATTTTATGTCAATCCAACATTTCACAATCCGACTGGTTTTACTGTACCTAGCGAGCAGCGCAAAAGATTAGTGGAATTGGCTGAACAGTATCGTTGCCTAATTATTGAAGACGATGCCTATCACGATATCTATTTTGACTGTGCCCCCCCTCCACCCATTTACACATACGACACTGCGGGAACAGTTATTTATATTCGAAGCTTTTGCAAATATATTTCACCAGGTTTAAGAATTGCGGCCGTTATTTGTCAATCTTCCTTAATGAATTTACTGTTAACCAAAAAGTCACTTGCAGATAATGGTTCCCCACTACTCAATCAAAAAATTTTCCTCCATTACTTTTCTTCTTTAAGGCTACAGCAACATTTGAAGAAAATTCGTATCGCCCTACAAATACGAAAGGAAATTATGGAGGAAGAGCTAGCAGCAACAGGTTGGCAATGGACAAGTCCAAATGGTGGTTTAAATTTATGGGTGCAGCTACCTGAAAATCTACCACCTGACTTATTATTTACAAAATGTATAGAACAGTCTATCTCCTTTGTACCAGGTCCAGTTTGTGATCCGTTAAAGCAATCATCGTCGTGGATTCGTTTAAGTTATTCTTATGCAAATGAAAAACAAATAAAGGAAGGAATTAAAAAATTGGTTGCAGTAGCGCAATCCCTTACTGAGTGAGCTTGAATTCTCAACCTCGGGCTTCTTATTCATTATAAGAAGATGTTGTTACTAAATTAAAAAACTCAACTAACTATTTAAGTTAGTTGAGTTTCATTTATTTTCAATCTTCCTCTTGTCTTAATGCTTGAATTTCCTCTACCGTTAAGTTTGTTAACTCAATAATCTCATCATTGCTATTTCCTTTACCAATCATCTTTTTTACAATAGCTTTCATGCCTTCTTGGATACCTTTTTGAATCCCTTTCTCCATTCCTTCTTGCATCCCCTTTTGGAAGCCCTCTTTCCTTCCTTTTTCAATCCCTGCTTGTTCACCATGATATTTAGCATCATCAATAAGCGCCGTTTGATCAATAATATATTTAACTCGTGATTCATATGCAATAATGGATTCCGGATCTTGACTTAGTTCTTGCCACGCTTCAAACGCTTCACGTAACTTTATGTCTTTCATCGCTAATTCCTCCAATACTTTATAGATATCTTCATAGACTTTTTGTTTTCGACGATCTACCATCCCAAGCAATAGTAACCATTTGGCAAGCATATCTTCAATTGGATTTAGTTCTCCCATTAGCCACGCCTTTAAAAATTTATCCATTTCAATAAAATGAATTTCTAATACATCATCTGATTGTTGTACCCGCTGTAGAGTCGTTTCTTCATGTAAACGATAGGTACTATGAAAATGCGCATGCTCTTTAAATAAGGTAAAATCACAAATATTAATCGTAATCGTTGGGTTCAATGTATGATAACCATTCCCCCTATGTAACTGCGAATTGTAGAGTCTTGACCAATAATATAATGTTCGTTTAAACATATCATTTTTATTCGCTAATTGTATTTCGATATTAATATAGTCTTCATTTTGAGTTTTCACAACAACATCTAACCGTGATTGTTTATCTTCTTTATACTCTCCACCAACTTCTTGGTTAATAAACGTCACTTCTTTGATTGTATTTCTGCCTGTACGCTGTAATAGTGCATTAAGAAATACTATCGTCAATGATTTATTACGTTCACTACCAAAAAGCCGTTTAAAAGCAAAATCAATCTTTAAATCCATTAGGTTTTTTAGTGGTATTCGACTTAGAATTTGAGACTCCATCCCGTATCAACCCCTGTTAAAAAAATTATATCATGCTGTTCTCTTTCACTAGATATTAGCCAAAATTCTTTTAAGAAATAGGAAGCATTAGCGGTTATTTTTCATATCTCTACGCCTATATGATAATCATTCTCATTTACTTAATCATAGTAAAAAAAGCCCTTTTTGTCAAAATAAAAAAGCACCTTGTATAAACGCGAAGAGCCTAAGTGAATTTTGAGATAAAAGTAATAGCCACTCCCAATTTAGGAATGGCTTATTTTTAACTTTAATTGACCCTGTATAATTTTTTGTCATATTTACAATTAAATATTAATGTAGCATATACTGCCACAATACTTTCAATAACTAAAATCCCCACTCGTTAACTGCAATGAATACAAAAGTAATAACACCAAGAGAACTAAAAATAAACCGATCTTTCAGAAGGGGCCCAATATAGCCCTTGCTATTTCTTTAATAAATTATTCCTCCGACTCATTGTGACTCTTAATAATGGACATGCAACATTACTATTACCCTTCAACAATTGCAAGATATTTTTTGATTACTCCTTCAAGTTCAACAATTAAAATATCTGCGCGTTCTTTCGTGGAAAAAATCTTTGCACCAACTGGAAGCTTATTGGACATTTCATCTATAAAATCCGTGGTTTGCTCATTTTTTGTTTTGATAGAACCGATTTGAGCATCTTTTGTTAAAGATAATTCTTCTAGCCAATCAATATTCGTTTTGTAGATAACTCCATTATACTGAAAAATATCAGCATCAGAATCTAATGTTAAAACTTCTTCGGCATCAATACTATCAATAGATACTGTTGTAGTCCCCCCTTGAATATTGCAACCAATAATTATGCATAAAGCTAATGCCATAATACCAAAGCCTACTTTTTTTATTTTCAATCCACGCCCCCCTTTTACAGACATAAATGCACGCTCGTTATATAGTTAAAACTTTAATTTTTAATTTGCATTAAACTCGTCCATAAAAAATCCTCACCAAATAAATCCTGTGATTGAGCCATCTTTTTCATTCTTCTAAAATCCTTAATATAAAAATCTTTCTCAAATATTTCTTTTAATCGTTGTTCCGTATAACCTATACCGCCTTTTAAAGTTCTTTCTTTATAAACATCCCAATCTGCTGTATTGGCTGCTCCATCCGGATTGAAGCAAACAATTCCATAATGCCCATTCTTTTTGAGTGCTTTTTTAATGATGTTTAAATACGTTAACCGGCGATGGGGCGGCAAATGATGAAACAACCCACAATCATAAATAAAATCGTACGAATGTGACTCAAAGTCAAAATCAAAAAGAGAAACACAATGAAAATTTATCTTTAAGCCTTCCTTATTCGCCCTTTCATTTGCCCAAATAATCGCTTTTTCAGATATATCTAAAGCACTTACATGACAGCCTTGCTTAGCCATATAAATAGCATTTCTACCTGGCCCACACCCTACTTCTAAAACCTTTTGAGGAGATAGTCCTTGACTAAAATATTCTACTAAGTTTTCATCAGGCCCTTTAACTTTAAAAAAAGGAATATCTTTATTCCTCTCTTCATAGAAATTTTCCCAAAACCCCTTTGGTTCCCTTAATAAATCATCTAACATTTCTAATAAATCTTCATAATCTAATATTCTTTTCTCCACCCTGATTCCCCCCCAATCAACCTAATTATATTTTACCAATCCACTAGATTCCCCTTGTTACAGCAACGTTAAATTAACTTTAAAATGTAAAATTGGCAGTGCGAATACCTATGCTAAAAAGCATTTATATGGCATCTTTCAGTTGATTTAGAAGGTTAAACATCTATTTCAGACTTATTACATTACTTGGAAGAAAAATGTTGTAGGAACTACTTTAACACTTTACAGGGTGCTGTACTTTTCTTTATTAAATATTTTCCGTAACACTTGTAACAATACCGTAACTTTTTTCAGCCTCGGTAGTTTTAGTAAATGTTTTCTACTAAATATTTAAAAAGCAAAAAATCCATTTTGACTTTTAATCAAAATGGATTTTTTTCAGTATATTTAAATGTATTATTGTGCTACATAACCGCCATCAATCACAACAGCTTGTCCTGTAACGCTCTTCGCTCGATCGCTTGCTAAGTATAGAGCATAGTCAGCGATTTCACTAACATCTAATAATTTTTTCTGAGGTACTTGCGCTAAAATAATATCTTCAAGTGCTCTGTCTTCTGGAATATTACGTGTTTTAGCTAAGTCTGCAATTTGACCACGCACAAGTGGCGTATCTACATAACCAGGGCATAAAGCATTGACAGTAATACCATGTTTAGCACCTTCGATAGCCGCAACTTTCGTTAATCCGATTACTCCGTGTTTCGCACTGTTGTATGCAGCTTTACCAGCAAACCCAATTAAGCCATTAATTGAAGCAATGTTAATAATACGTCCAAAACCTTGTTCTTTCATAATCGGGAATACGTTTTTAATTAAAATAAATGGAGCTACTAACATAATTTTTTGCATTAGCTCAAATTTTGCAGTTGGAAATTCTTCAATTGGAGAAACATGTTGTAAACCAGCATTATTAATCACGATATCAACTGAACCAAATGTGTCCTTAGCCGTTGTCACTAAGTTTTGAAGTTCTTCTTCACTTGTAACATCCGCTTTTACACCAATTGCATTCAACCCTTCATTTTTTAGAGAGTTAGCAGATTCCACTACCATTTCCTCATTGATATCAGAAAGAACTACTTTTGCACCGAATTGAGCGAAACGTTTACCGATTTCAAAACCAATTCCACGGCCAGCTCCTGTAATAATCACTACTTTATTTTCTACATTAATAAATTCAGACATACTAAATTCCTCCTTAAATTTTCCAAACTAATTTCTTTTTTAAACAATACCTATTGCAGCCAAGATAATACCTACGATCAAAGCAACTGTAGGAATTAAAAATGCTACAACAAAAACATCTTTATAAGTGTCTTTATGCGATAGACCCGTAACGGCAAGTAATGTTAGTAATGCGCCATTATTAGGGAAAATTGATGCACCTGATGCTACAGAAGCAATTCTGTGTAAAGCGTCAGGACTAATCCCTGTTGTTTGAGCTACATTATTAAACGTTTCTCCTAGCGTAGAAAGAGCAATACCCATACCACCAGAAGCGGAACCAGTGATAATGGCCATAATTTGAACAGCTAAACCTTCAGCGATTAATGGATTATCAGAAATGCCTAGTAGCCATTCAGTGATATGATCAAATGCAGGCACAATAGCAATGACAGAGCCAAATCCTACTGCAGCACTTGTATTTAAAATGGCCATCACTGAGCCCTTACCACCGTCATTAATCGATGGTATGAATTTTTTATAGTCCTTGACGTTAAGAATCATGATACATAAGACCCCAACTAATAAAGCAATAACAGCTTCTAACTTGATTACATTTAATAGAACAACTACAACGACTAGTGGAATCAATGAAATAATCCAATGCGGAACTTTCTCATCTTCTTCCGTCGCAATATCTGTACTATTATCAGGTTCCGTATACCCTTCACCTTTAGCAGCGAGTTTTTTTGCTCTAAATGCTAACCATAGGTACCCTCCAACAGCCATTATGAGTGCGGCAACTATCCCGATAATTGATCCTGATGTAGGAGACGTTTTAAAGTAATCCATTGGAATCAAGTTTTGGATTTGTGGCGTACCTGGTATAGCCGTCATTGTAAATGTAAATGCACCAAGTGCAAATGTAGGGACGAGCAATTTTCTTGAAACATTTGCTTCTCTAAATAATTGAAGTGCAATTGGATAAATAGCAAATACAACAACAAATAAACTAACACCACCGTAAGTTAGTAACGCAGCCGCGATTAGTACACCAAGAATTGCTCTCTTTTTCCCAATCAACTGCGTAACCTTTTGGGCTACGGATTTTGCAGCGCCCGTATCTTCCATTAATTTTCCGAACACTGCCCCTAATAAGAATATAGGGAACCAACTTTTTACGAAATTAACTAACCCTTGCATATACGTACCTGTATAGGTATCAAGTACATCCAATCCGTTAAGCAGTGCTACAACACCTGCTGCAAGCGGCGCAACCCAAATAATAGACCAACCAAGATATGCTAAAGCCATTAATAGCACTAGGCCAATAATAATACTTAACAATACGTTTCACCTCTTTTCATACAGCTAATACTTTTTATAAACCATTCAATAAGATATAATTATCAAAAAGTATTAAATTTACCTGACCAATGTATACCTTGGTCAAATGGGTAAACTTTTGCAAACCGCCAAGCATTCACGCCTCGCACACACTATCATTCCAAAAAATTAAACATTATTCAGATTACCTTTATCTAAGTCATTATTAATTGGAACGTATAGAATTTTCTATGATGCGAAACATAGTTTGTTACAAAAGTTTGAACATTAATGTTATATCCGAATAAAGTATAACGCTCACAAATTTATTAGTAAAACGAATAATAGGAATAACATTAATGAATAAAAGGAATAAATAGGTGTTAATATGGAACTACGTGAATTGAAATTATTTTTAGAAGTGACGAATTATAATAGTTTTACAAAGGCTGCTGAACATACCTACTTATCGCAATCATCGTTGAGTAAAGCGATTAAAAAGTTGGAAGAAGAATTGCAGTTGGAGTTATTTGATCGGTCAACAAGACATATGCAACTAACTGAAGCAGGTAAAATTGTGTATAAACAAAGTCAAAAAGTGTTTGAGGTTATTGAGGATCTAAATGTGCAATTAGATCAATTTCGAGAAGTCGCAACAGGAGAAATTAAACTTGGTATTCCCCCACTGATTGGGACATTATTTTTCTCTGAAATCGCCCGTAATTTTGAAGAACGGTATCCAGAAGTATCTTTAGTGTTAATTGAACGTGGAGCTAAGGTGATTAATCAACTTGTCGAGGAAGGTACGGTTGATATAGCGATTGTGGTCTTACCCGAAGATGAATCTAAATTTAATATTACGCCATTTATCCAGGATAACTTTGTGTTATTTGTACATGAGGAGCATAAATTTGCCCATAAAAAAAGCATTAAGCTCAAAGAGTTAAAGGATGAAAAGTTTATCGTTTTTACTGAAGATTTCGCTTTGCATGATTATATTATCCATGTATGTGAAGCCGCTGGATTTACGCCAAACATTGCCCTAAAAAGCTCCCAGTGGGATGTGATGATTGAAGTCGTTGCCTCCCAATTAGGTGTGACTCTTTTACCTAATTCCATTTATAATAAGCAAACGAATAAAAATGTAAAAATTATACCGATTGAAGAGCCTGAATTATTTTGGCGACTAGGCGTCATTACTAAAAAAAATGCCCATAAACCGTTGGCATTAAGAGAACTACTTAACCTATTGCCGACTTTGGAATTTTCAGCTCTGCAAAATTTTAAAGGAAAATAATTGGATCTATCTAATGCAAACATAATAACTATAGAAGTACAAACCTAAAATCAAGGGTTGTGCTTCTTTTTTTTTGATCTGTTAAGTGTCATTTTTATCTCTTTGCACTAAAAGTGTTAGATTGACTGCTATCAATCTAACACTTTTTTGTTGCATACGTTATATGCGTTCTTGAGCAAGAGTCACCGCCTTTGCTACCAACAACTAGTTTTCCTTCTAATTTATTATTCATTTCAAAAGAAAGAATAGGCAATGTTTTTCACATTTTTCTTAGCAGAATTTCACCAAAACCGATGGACCTCTATCTAAAATTTTAAGGTTATGTCCCTGCCTCTAATTATCGTTTCATATTTCTTGACCATTTATTTCTGACATGTTTTAATCAAAAATAATTAGACAAAAGAGTATGTGCTCGATCGCTCCCGTCCTAATAAACCCCGACTATTAGGTGAAATTGAGACTTTGAATTTGTGAGATCCTAAGATTTTTTACTCCCTTAATTAGATAAAATAATCCAATAAAGGTGAAGAAAATGGTACATAAACAGAAATGGCGATGTAAGGAAAAGCGAAATTATCTGAAAAGTGCAGGAGAAACATTTATACTACTTCTTAATATGGTTTGGAAATCCGGACCCCTTCTAACACTATGCATAGCTATTTTTATTGTAGTGGATGCCATCATCCCTATCATTCAATTATATTTTTCCAAAAAAATAATCGACGGTATTGTTGAAGCAAATGAATTTTCACATACAGAGTTATGGGCTTTTGCTTATGCCATCAGTTTAATTATTCTAAGTATAGTAAAAACTTTAGAATCATGGGTAAAAACAATACTTGCGGAACGCTCCATGATTACCGTTAATAGTTTTTTGCTTGATGCTTTTGAACGTATTCCAGGGATGCGTTTTTTCGAAGATCGCCAGTATAGAGATAGACTTGAAACACTACGAGATCACGCTACTTGGTTACCTTTCCAATTGATTAGTATTAGTGCAAATCTCATTACTGCAATACTTTCATCGATCGGAATCATTTTAGTTTTCGTCTATTTTTCACCAGTGCTTGCTTTACTACTTGTTCTATCCACTGCTCCTTTTGCTTTTGTACAAAACCGGTACAACGAGATGGAATGGGACTATGCTAAAGAGTATGCACCGTTAAGAAGGAAAATAGATTATATTAGGAGTTTATTACTGAGCAGACGTTCGGCAAAGGAAGTCCGCTTATTTGGTTTAGGTAATTTCTTTCATAACATGTATAGTACAACTTTTGGACATCTATATCGTATCTTTAGTAGAATTCAAAAAAACGGTTCTTATAGCACTGTATTAACTAGTTTATTATCAGGGATAGGATCAGGGGTTGGTTACTTTTGGATATTAATGAAGACCGGTTCCGGCAGTATATCTATTGGAGATTTTGCCTTGTACTTAGGAGCCGTATTTCAATTATCTGTTGCTATGAGAGATATTGCTAAAGAAGGCGCGGATACGATTGATTTATGGCGAATGGGAAAAGATTTTATTCTTTTTATGAAAGCTGAAAAGGATATCGAACTTTCTTCTAAACCAGTGCCAATTGCTAGTGAAGGTGCCCTATCTATTGAATTCAAAGATGTTTGTTTCCGCTATCCATATCAAGAATCAGTTCAAGAGGATTTCCGCTATCAACAATCTGAGGAAGACTTAGAGGAAACAGAAGAGGAAGATTTCTATGATGAGCCTGATTGGTATGAAGACTTTAATGAAAATGAATTTGAAAAGTATAACCAAGAGCAGATATTAAACACCGATAAAGATAATATTGAGAGTTCTGAATATGTTTTAGATCATATTAATTTCTCTGTCTCTCCGGGTGAAAAAGTCGCAATTGTAGGTGCTAACGGTTCTGGAAAAACTACACTTATCAAATTGCTTTGCCGATTTTATGAATTTAATCAAGGCGAAATTAAAGTAAACGGTATTGATATTCGCACTCTCGATTTAGACGAACTAAGAAAGCAAATTTCAGTAGTATTCCAAGAGTTTGGTCGATATGACATGTCAATAAGAGAAAACATTGCTCTTGGAGATTTAAACGTCCTACATAATGAAGATAAAATCAACCAAGCAGTACGTTCAGCAAAATTGGAAACAACAATAGCTGAATTAACCGAAAATCTTGAAACAATGGTTGGGCCAGAATGGGGAGGCATTGACTTATCAGGAGGACAATGGCAAAGGATTGCCTTAGCTAGAGCGGTTATGAGACAGGCTGGATTAATGATTTTAGACGAGCCATCTGCTGCTTTGGATATAAGAGCAGAATATGATATATTCCAACAGTTTAAGAAACTTACACATGGTAAAACAGTTATTATGATTTCACATCGCTTCAGTACGGTGAGGATGGCTGACTGTATTCTGGTACTGAAGAATGGCAAGATTGTTGAAGAAGGAAGTCATGAATCTCTTCTCAAACAGAATGGAGAGTATGCCAAAATGTTTCGCCTACAAGCCAAATCTTTTCAAGGGAAGGATGAGGCCTTTTGCTAAAAATAAAACGTGCTATTAATAAATTAACTGAAACAACTTCTGTAATTTTATATGGTTTAAACTTATTCTGGCAATGTGACAAACTTAAAACATGCTCCCTATTCTTCATAATATTATTAGAATCTTTACTTGGCCCGTTCCTTATTTGGTTAAGCGCTAAGATTATTGATGAAATTACACTTACTCCCTTTAATTTATTCTCTTGGAACACGGTAGTATGGATGGCTTTAATTTATATTGTCTTTACTTTACTAGTCGACGCTCTTCAACCATTAGTTGAAATGCAAAAGCGACTGTTTACCTTTAAACTTCAAGCTCATATAGATAGATTACTCATTACAAAGGCTTTATCCATCCCAGATATTGCACCTTTTGAACAAGCATCTTACCATACTAGAACTCAAATTGTTCGTTATAATGAGTATTTTGTTAATATGTGGATAACCATTGTCTCACAATTCTTGAGTGGTGTTGCTTCGATTATTGCGGGAAGTACATTAATCGGAACGTTTGCACCTTGGGCACCAGTATTATTCATTCTCTTATCTTTTCCTAAAATGTATTTGGAAGCAAAAATTAATAATTTGACTTTTGAAGGACGTGAAGAGATTCAAGAGCTAAGGCGGCGAGCAGAATATTATCTATGTACGCCTCTTATGCCTGAAACGGCAGGCGAGATGAAAGTATATAATCTTATCCCCTTTTTCAAGTCCCGTTACAGTACTACTGCCAAACATTTACTACACACTATTTCAAATGATCAAAAAAAGCTGACTCTTCATCAGTTTATTTGGTCCCTTCTACAGTCATTGGTTGCTGGAGGTATTCTAATTTATATTGTACGGCAAGCTCTCCAAGGTCAGTTAACCTCTGGAGATATACTATTGTTTATCGGAGCCATCATTCAATTCAATGAAGGTACAAATGAATTATTTGCAGTATTTGCAATTGGCCCAAGAGAAACTAAACATTTAAGAAAGATTGTTTCTTTCTTAACAAGCGAAAACAACATGAAATCCGGTAATTTATTACTTAATGAAACTATAAACAAAGGATATGAATTTAATAAATTAACATTTAGCTATAATGGCGAAAAAGAAGTATTAAAAATTGATGACTTACAAATTCCAAAAGGTAAAATAACAGTATTAGTTGGTGAAAATGGATCGGGTAAAAGTACTATCATTAAGTTGCTTTTACGATATTTTGATCCAAATGAAGGAACCATATACTTCAATACATTACCATTAAGTTGTTATGATATTGAGAATTTCAGATTAAATTCTACAGCAGTCTTTCAAGATTTTCTTCGATATGAAATGAACTTGAAATCAAATATAGGAGTAGGCAAAATTTCTAAGTTTGATGACTTAAAGAGTATTGAAAAGGCTGCTTGCCTTGGAGGGGCTAGTCAATTTTTGCATAAGCTTGAAAATAAGTATGATACTGAACTAGGAAGGCTATTTGGTGGAAGAAATCTATCTGGGGGCGAATGGCAACGTATTGCCCTTTCTCGTGCTTTTATGAGAGATGAGTCAGCAAATCTACTTATTTTTGACGAGCCTACATCTGCATTAGATGTTTTTATTGAAGAAGAGATTTTCGAAACATTACGTAAATTAACAAATGGAAAAACTGTAGTTATTGTTTCACATAGACTAAGTACCGCTCGCTTTGCTGATAACATTATCTTTTTAGACAAGGGAAAAGTCGTAGAAACCGGTACTCATGATGAGTTAATGAATAAACAGGCACATTATGCTGAGTTGTATACGTTACAAGCTCAGAAATATAAATGAGACTACAACTATGCTTCGCCATTCCTTTTCACATAGTTTTTAATCAAGTTCGAGAAACTTAACATGTTTGAATTAAAAACAAGCAAGAGAACGATTGCAGAAAATATGTGTTTATAGGGAGAGCTACCCCTTCCTATAAACACACATCAATGTCATATTAAATTATTATTCATCTCTCCCCTCATATTTTACTTACTTAAAATGGCTTAAAACAATTAAGTTAAAAGTTATTCATTCTTAGTTAAGATTCCTTTTTCCCTCTTGTCTAACGTTTAGAATACGTTTCATCAGATAATCACTAATAAAGAAAACCGTAACATATACAAATGCCATCAATGTGTAAATGTAAAATAATTCTATATCCCACTCTGTTAACAGTAAAAGCACACAAGCACAAATTAATCCACAAGCAAAATGTTCTATATAAGCAAAGAAGATTTGTTTCGTTCGTAATTCAATCACCATGGAAACCAAAATGCCAAAAGTGAATAGTATTGGGACTGAAATAATACTTACACCTAGCCCGATTGCGAAATAAGAGTTCGTAAAATCGTTAAAGAAAATAGGTACGATAAAGTAACATACGACCGCTGTTACAAAAGCTGCTAACAATTTTCTGTTTAACATATTTTCACTCCTTCACATACATCTGTAAGGATATTCCATTAAATGTTATTCGCGTCTAACCATTTGATTCAACTAAAATTCTAATTAAAATACAATAAAAGGAGGATGTAACGTGAAAGATTACATCATATTAATTATTTCTATCCTTCTAGTATTTACTATATTTTTTATCATTCAAAGAACTTATACTATTCCATCAAACGTCAGTGCGATAACTGCTAGTATTCAACAACATTTAGAGGAAAAGATTTCATCGATTAAAGAGTATGGCATCTCACAATCAACTTCTAAGATTGCTATTTTTGAGTATGGTAATAAAACGGGATATGTCGTTTTCAAAGAGAATTATTTTAATAAAAAATTAAAAATTATATTTGTAAAAATGAATATTTTAGATAAAAATATCAATATCATTCATACTAATCGTGGTAACTATATTCTTTTAAGTGGCAACTATCATGAGAAAATCGATTATATGGTTGTAAAAGAAGGCAATACGAATCATTTATTTGAGGTTACACTTTTTAACGAAAACATTGGAAATTTATATATCACACTCGAAACTATTCCTCGAAAGTTAACTGACACGATGCTAAATGATTTAACGCTTTACAATAAGGATGATAAGCCCGTATATTAGAATATCCGCCAATATATTCAACTACCTGATGGGCCTTTACTTACCAGTTAAATAACAGTACATTTGATTAAAAAATCATTCTATTTATTTGTTAACTATCTAGTCCTTAGATTTAGATATATTAGCGTGAATAGTATATCATTCATTGTCTCTTTTTCAATCCCACTACCTGCTCTTTAGACCCGCATGTAACTGGCAATTCGATAGTTTTCATGGAGCACGTTCATTTCGTCACTAGTATAGTTATTGCTAGAAGTCCTTTGATATATTTCATATTTAGTTATCCAAATTTATCATTAATCTTGCTTATTCTTTCAACGTAGCACTGTTTATTTTCACCTTTTGTAATCAAAAGAGCAATCCGATATATAAACGGATTGCTCTTTCTCATATTTAACAGTTGAAGATGCCATCCTTAACTGAGACTATTTATTTTATTACGAATAATTGGATAAAAAATAAATAGCACTAAGTAGCCTACAAAGATTGGCGAAGCGCTTATTATGTAATGATTTAAATTCCCATAATGTCCATTTATATTAAGTTGTAGGACAGCTAAAAGAATACTTGCCACAATACAAAATAAAGAATAGTTAACCCATGCTCCTTTAACTGGCACAAATCTCATAACTCTTAAAGATGTAAATCCAAGTATAATGGCAAATAACATAAATTTCATAACTCTTAAAGATGTAAATCCAAGTATAATGGCAAATAACATAAATTTCATATGGACATTCCCCCCACTCCCACTATCTTTATCAAGTAAACCAGCAACATTGATCGTTCCATATCTATTCATTTGGATTGTTTTTTATAAAGCATGAGGCAAATGACACCATAACGCCAAAAATTGAAACGAGTAATCCGAAAGTAGTTCCTCCACCACTTGCTACTAAGATTAGAGCTACACCAAAGACTGTGATTGAAATTCCTAAAAGTGATAATTTCATATTACATTCCTTTCTTCCACATCTTATAGTTATAAAGTAATTGGAGGGCATAGCATAATAATATAATTACCGAAAATGTTGTAAATATTTTGAAACTCCAATCTGATAAATAGTAAATTATAAGAATACAAACGATTAGTAAAGGAAGAGTTAATAAATCACGAACTACCCTTCGTCTGTAAGATAATTTAAAATAATTTATGGCAAAACCCTTATCCACTTTTTCTTGTCGCTTGTAAATCTTTGAAGAAATTAAGCAAACGGTGATAACTATTGTCGGTAGAATGATAACTTCAAACATCAACATTAATTCCCCCTAGCTCTTAATGTATATTTAACAAAATCCCTACAAATTATTATATTCAAATAAAACTTTCCATGCATATTTACTCCCATAAAGTTTATAGTCTGTAATGTGGCCTCTTACTTTTACTCAAATAATTTCCTCAATTGTTATCTATTTCTTATATATATCCAATTATACACTATAATGAATTCAATAAAAAAACTCCTCAATATTTTGAGGAGTTTTTATCTATCTTAATTTTGCAATTGTGTAATTTCTACTCCTCTTTTTGCCTTATTTCTTTTGTACATGTAAGTAAATAGTTTTATATATTGTCCGACAAGAATAGCATTTAAAACGGTACCTTCTCGAATAAACATAATTTTTCCGGCTAAAATCAGTCCGAAAATTAATGCTAAAGCAAGTAATGTCAAATCAAAACAAGTTTTAACATTGCCCCATTTAAAGCCTGTCCTTAGCTGAACGGCGTTAACGAAATTGTCTATCGGCATAAGCACAACTTCAGATTGCAACATAAGGAATACACCAAAGGCTAAAAATGCGTCTCCAATGACAAGTGTTAAAAATTTAGTCCAATAATCAGGAAATTCGAGATAAGTAAAGGTAAGTGATAAATTGAAATCTAGAAAAACTGCAAATATCGCCGAAGCAACCAACCCCATAATATGGTACAATTTAAAGCCTTTTCTGTACACTAAAAATGCTAGCACTAACATAATGCATTCTAAAATAAAATTCGCCTTTCCCTGTGTTAACCAATCAAAATGCACAACAAATACTCTTTGAAAGGCACTTTGAGGTGAAATTCCTATCCCTGCAGTAATTGCTAAACTAACACCGATGGACAAAATATAAATGCCAATGATATAAACAATCCATCGTTTTAATAAACTATTTCTATCCGATTTTACGCCTTCATTTTGCATAAAAATCCTCCCTTTTCCCCTTAAGAAATTTTCATAGCACTGGTCAATCATTTACTATTTTTGGTGGAACATTTAGCATTGTCCTGCATCTTTCTAGATATTTTTTCACTACTCTTTAGATGGCAATTTGGCTTTATTTCATAAGTCGGAAACGGTGCAGAGAAATAAATAGACTTAACAGTTTATTCACTACCGGTTCGCCTTCGTTGCGATTCCCCATTTCTTCTAAAGCTACATCAATGGCATCTGCGCTATTCGTTAATTCATCGACAGTCATATTCGCCATCGCACCATAAATTTCAAGTGGCATAACACTCTTAATGGCTTTATTATCTGTTACGATACATGCGCCTGAATAGTTATCAACTTCTTGTGCACAGAAGCACATTTCGTCACTGTCCTGTCCGACTACTACGAAATACGGTGATGGCGCTGACCAAAATGTTGCCACTGCACCATGTTCGACATAGACACCTTTAAATAATCCATTTACGACATGGCGTTTTCCATCTGCATACCGTTGGATAACAGACAGGCGACTTAATTTCTCGCCTTGATATTCTGGAACAACCTTACCATTTTCCAGTGGCACCCAAATTTCTTGATAAAACTTTTCATGGCCTCGCCCGTAAACATCAAATAAATAAACTTTTGCTTTCGTCCCATCTTCAGAAATTTCAAACGGTACAATATCTAATTCAGCTGGTGTAAAGTCGTTTAATCCTTGAACGCCCTTTGTACACATGGCAGAGTAGTCTATTTCTACTTTCTTTAATAATTTTTTATCTTGTGCAATCAATTCACCATCTTTAAATACATAAAGAGGATTTATTTTTGATAAACTGTCCGTCAAAACAATGTCAGCAAATCGCCCAGGTGTTAAAGAACCTATTTGATCTTCCATGTGGTAGGATTTGGCTGTATTTAATGTAGCCATTTTAATAGCCTTAATCGGGCTAATCCCCATCTCTGTACAAAGGGAAATAATCCAATCCATATGTCCCATTTTAAGCAATCTTTCAATGGAGATATTATCTGTACACAGCATAAAATTATCTGTTGGAAATTTACGATCTACGATAGCGCGAAGCAATGTTTTGATGACTTCACTGCTACCGACGCCAAACTTAATTTGGGTTGGAAAACCGTAACGAATGCTTTTCTCAATATCGTCACCATTCCAAACATCATGATTATTGGATGTACCAATAGCGGGCAAATAATTTAAGATCATATCTGGAAGGGCAGTTAAGCCCCAATGCCCATTCATGAATCCCCCTTTTTCTCTTATCCAAGAAGCCTTCAGGAAATCATCCTCATCCCCTTTGCTATAAGTAAAATGTTCAAATTCCCCTAACCCGATAACCGGCTCCATATCTAATACTTCCTTTGTTACCGATGCAGCAACTTTCTTACCTGGGGCAAATGCATATAATCTGTAAGGCAATTTTTCATAATCACGAAACAGACCTTCAGCGGCTTTTACGCCATCTTCCCCCGCTGCACTTAGAAGATCTAGCATCTCAGCAAATATAGTTGTTGTGCCATTCGGGACCATTGCCTCACCAAGTGCGACCGGATGCGCTAGCTGAGATTCAAAATGCAAATGTGCATCAATAAGTCCCGGTATAGCATAAAGTCCTTGTCCATCGAAGATATCCTTCACTTTGGCAATTGATTCATCAGGATTTAAAGCTACAATACGGTGATCATAGATTAGTAACGACCCATGATAGACCGTTTCCCCGTGTACATCCAAAATGTTCACATTTTTAATAAGGAGATCTGCTTCCTTTCTGCCATTTAAAATCTCGTAAATATCTCGGACTTTTTCAAGATGATTTGTTTCTTTTTGTTTCATAATTAGTTCTCCCTTTCATTATTGATTTGCTATTTCTATAAGAAGAGCATTGCTCTTAACCTATCAACAATATTTCTTAGTTAAACGTTTAACTAAAATTTCTAAAGTGTGTGGTTAATCGATTAACTAAATAGAAGTAATGACTTTTCTTTATTGCAGTTAAACGTTTAACTGCATTGCTTTATTTACTTGAAATTTAATCGGTTAAACGTTTAACTTATTCGGTATATAAACTTTTGATTAAAATAGTTAAACGTTTAACTAATAGAAATTAATGACCTCTATTTTCTTTATCTCACAAAAATTATGAAGATTTACGCTCAACAATAAACGGTTCTAATACCGTTACTGGCTCAAAAGTTTCTTTTTGAATTTCATTTAGAATAATTTCTGCACTTTTAATGCCTAATTCCTGGTTCTGCAAGTCCACACAAGTTAGCTCAGGTGTTGAAATTTGTGATAATAGTGAATTCCCTAAACTCAAAACGGCAATATCCTCTGCTATCTGAACGTCAGCTTGAACTAATGCCTTAGTCAAATTAACTGCACCCAATTCATTAAGAACAAATGCACTATTGATATTGTTTTGAAGAAGAATTGGCACACAATCTTTCGATAGATCCATATAATCGTTGATTTCTATAATCAGAGGCTTCTGCTCATACTTGCTCGCCTGTCTAATACCATCCAAAAATAATTCAAGTACATCATTAGGCAGCTTCTTATGAATCAAAGCCATACGATTTTTACCTTTTGAGAATAAATAATCCGCCCCTATTTTACCCGCCTCTGTTAAATCGGGATAAACTAGTGGAAAACCAGCGTAAGTAATACATCTATTTGCATAAACTACCGGAATACCACATTCTAAAAAACTAGGAATATTTTCTTTAAATGATAGATCAGAAAATAACCCAACAATAATAATTCCAGCTACCATATTTTCGCGCATAAGTTGTAGTATTTCATTTTCATTTAAATTAAGGTTGTCTACTTCATAAATAAATAGATTATAATGATGTTTTCCTAAAGTTTGACTGATTCCAGAAGTGATTTCCGAATAATAAAGGCTATTAATCTTTGGCAAGATTACCGCAACATTCGTCGTTTCTTTACGTTTTAATGCTTTAGCAACGACATTTGGTACATAGCCCAATTCTTTAATGGCACTTTGGATTCTTTCCTCTGTTTCTTTTTTTACAACAATATTTTGGTTTAAATATCTAGAAACGGTACAAGCGCTTACATTAGCATGTTCTGCAATATCTTTCAAAGTTGTCATATCCAATCTCCTTGCCTTAAGTTAAACGTTTTAGTAAATCGTTTAACCTTTTATAAAAATAAAATAGCATGTTAAAAGTTTAATAGCAAGAAAATTCTGTTTATTTTGCAAATAAATTTTCTTCTTTATGCCGCGCAACATTATCTGCTCTGTTCATAGTATTGAGCAAAAGAAAAAAGACAGGGACAAACTCGTATCATTCGAGTTCCTCTCCTGTCTTATACTTCTGCATTACATTTTTTTCAGTTTTTCGTATTCAAGCTGTAATTTTTCGATACGTTTGCGGCCTTCTTCGCGGTTTCTTGCTGTTTCTGCTTGAATTTGTTTTGTTTCTTGGATACCGGCCATAATGGTTTGCCATGTTGTTTCGATTGTTTCAATTTTAATGCTTGGGCTACCCGCAGCACGTGCAATGTTGACACTGTTTTTGCTAATATTTTCAGCATTGCGCACAAGCATTTCATTTGTACGGCGATCTAGCTCGCTCATGGAATCAGAAATAAGCTTTTGACGTTTTAAAGTTACGGCGTGAATTAGTCCTTGTTTAAAAATTGGAATTGTCGTAACAAAGGCAGAGTTTATTTTACCGATTAAATGATTATTACCTTGTTGCATAAGGCGAATTTGCGGAGCAGATTGGAATGATACTTGCTGTGCCATTTCTAAATCATAACGGCGCTGCTCAAGTAATTCTACCGCACGTTGCATTGTTTCATATTCCATTGCAGCTAACTGGTCACCAGTTTGCGCTTTTTGCTCTAGCATTGGTAATGCGGTACGCACTTCATCAGCTTTTACTTCAATCGCTGCAATAAATTTACTTAAAGTTTGGAAGTAGTTTAAGTTTTGATCGTATAAATTTTCTAGGTCAACGGTATTACGTTTCATTTCAACTTCATACTTTTGAATTTCGCGGTAAATGACATCCACTTCTTTATTCATGCTGTCATATTTTGATAAAAATCTTTCTAATTGCTCTTTGCCTTTGCTAAATAGTTTTGTTAAAAAGCCGCCCTTTTTTTCTTGCGCAAAATCTTGTGGATCGAATTTATCCATTACTTTATTTAAATTATTTAATAATACACTGGATTCTTCAAGCTTGCTAGCTCTCATCGTTGCCAGCATTTTATCTGAAAATGTGGAAATACCATTCGCCGTTTCTTTTCCTAGCTCTAGCATTGCGATTTGGTCTTTGACATCAATTTTTTGAGCAAGCGCGTGCACTTCTGGGTCTTTCTTTAATGCAAGCTGGTTTTGTGCAATTTGTGATAGCTCTTGCTCCGAAATAAGCGTCGGTGCTTGCACTGGTTCAGCTTGTATTAACGGGTTAGATTGAAGAAGTGGATTTTCAGTTGCGAATGGATCTTTTGATTTTAATAGGTCGTTGTTCATTTCAGACATAAGTAATACCCCCTGCGATAATCTCTTCTATTACATACGAATACTAGATGAAAAAGTTTCATCTAGTTCAAGCATTTCAAAGGTCGATGTACTTAAAGTATAAACTGTTTTGCGATACTTTAAGCTTTTTCAAAATGTAGTTCAATATTCCTTCTCTCTAAATTATAGCTTGTTTGAACTAAAAATTCGACTGAATCGTCAAACCAATTTACATTGTTTGCTAAATTACGTTTTACATGTTCTGACTAACATAGTAAATTGTTTGCGTGCCTGGCACTTAGCAAGCAGTTTCTTAACCGCAAATAGACGCTACGTTTTCTGCGGACACAGCATAAGCAGCCCAAAGCAAAAAGTGTTAGACTGACTTCAATCAATCTAACACTTTTTCTCTTTTGTCCGAGCCTCTTTACGTTGTTACTTTTAATACCGTTTTGAATTTTTGAATGACGCCACCAGTACTATATGTTAGAACACTGCGTTTGTAGAAGGATAAGCTAAATAAATACGCAACAATAATTGTTCCTACTAAAATACCTAGTGAAAGAAGTGGCTCAATGATCCCTATATCTGTCGCTCCAATTCGCATTGGCATTACCATACCCGATGTGAATGGAATATAAGAGAATACTTTAATAAAGATTGTATCTGGATTGCCAATTCCTGAAAGCATGACATAAAAGCCGATTAAAGTAATCATCATTGCCGGCATTAATACTTGACCCGCTTCCTCAACTTTAGACACTAATGAGCCGAATAGCGCGCCCACAATTAAGTACAAAATAATAGTTAACAGTAAAAATAAAATGGCGTATAGTACATAGCCTAACGATAATTCCTTCACTATACTTGCTGCCATATCCCAAACAACGCCGTCTTTTGCAAATTTTGCGTAAAGGAGGAAAACTGCCGCAATAATCGCCATCTGTGTCATGGCTAGTAATAAGACACCTGCAATTTTTGCTTTAAAATGCGTGGCAGGCTTGACACTTACTAATAGCATTTCCATCGCGCGTGAGCCCTTTTCAGATGCAATTTCAGTTGTAATCATCGATAAGAATGTAGAAATAAAGAAGTAAATTAAAATGCCTACAGCATAGGAAACCCAAAGTCCTGATTGTTTTTCCTCTTCACTTTTTCCGCCGGCACTTTCTTCATTTAAATTTTTATTTGAAATAATCGTTTGGGCAGCCATTATTTGCGCTGCTTGTTCTGACGATAACGATAGCTTTTGTACCGCATAATGCTGACCAGCATATTGCAATAAAGAAGAAATCGTCGATTGATCATTTAATTTTAAAGGCTTAAATGTAGCAATTTCCGCATGTAACTGACCGTTTTGATCACTTACTTCCACTATGGCGTCCAGTTCCCCATCTTTTACTTTTTGCTCTAACTTTTCTAAATTTGTTTCATCTTGAATAAACACCATATCATTATTTGACACAAAGATTGCGCTTAAATCTGCTGTTGTCTCATTGACAATGGCAATTTGTTGCGCTTCATGATTGCCTGTAAAGAGCTCTTTAATATCCGACCAAAAAATCGCGACGGACATTGCGAGCACATATAAAAGTGTCATTAAAATAAAAGATTTGGACTTTAATTTTGATTTGTATAATTGCTTCATTAACAAACTAAACTTCGACAACACTGCCACCTACCTTATCTTTAAAAATTTCATCCAATGTTAAATAATCTAAACTAAATTTTTCGATATACTTGCCCGCAGATAACTTTTGGAAAATACTTTCTGCATAGTGTTCATCTTCAAGCATTAAAACCGTTTGCTCTTTCTCTACACGAACGTCTTTCACACCTTCAAGCTGAAGTAATTCCGTCGTCGAATAATCCGTGCGTACAGATAGCTTCGTTTTGCCGTACTGTTTCTTTAAATCTAATAAGCTGCCGGAAAATAACGAGACGCCACGTTTTAATAAGCATAAATGATCGCAAAGCTCTTCTACATTATCCATTTGGTGACTTGAAAATAAAATCGTTGTACCTTGTTCTTTTAAAAGTAAAATGGCATCTTTTAGTAAGTCTTTATTTACGGGATCTAGGCCACTAAATGGCTCATCTAAAATTAAAAATTGTGGTTTATGAATAAAGCTTGCAATTAACTGGACTTTTTGCTGATTTCCTTTAGACAACGTCTCTGCTTTATCTTTCCGTTTTTCTTCTAAATCAAAGCGACTAATCCAAAAATCAATATCCTTTTTCAGCTCTGCTTTTTTCATGCCGCGCAGCTCTCCGAAAAAGTATAGTTGTTCCTCTACTTTCATCGTAGGAAAAATACCTCGCTCCTCTGGTAAATAGCCAAGAACATCACGATTAATTGAATTTACTGGCTTGCCATTCCAAGAGATCGTGCCCGCTGTTGTTTCCTGCAAATCTAAAATCATTCGGAATGTTGTTGTTTTCCCTGCCCCATTTTGGCCAATTAGCCCGAAAATTTCACCTTTTTCAATTGTGAAATTGAGATTATCAACCGCGGTAAAATCTTTATATTTTTTTGTGACATGCTGTAATTGTAATGTCATTTTTCATCCTCCTTATCCTTCAAATATATGTAAATCATGTTCTAAAGACTTTTTACGTCTTTGTATTTTTCTTATCGGTACAAACATTAAAAGCCCTAGAAATACATTTAATAAACCTAGATTAATAGATAAAAACGTTGCAGGAGATGTTGTTAGCCCTGTGTATATATTGAATAATCCAATTAAAATACTGAATATGGCTAAAGGGATAAACAGTCTACTAATTGTTTTTAAATAGTTTATTTTGGATGTCGCATCGGAAAATAACTCAAATTCGCCATCAGCTGCTTCTTTACGATAATATGCCCAAACACCGAATTTAGAAACGCATTCAATGTTTAATGATTCCAAAAATTCGTAATAATCCTTCTTCTGCCCGACAACTAACTCATTGCGATACATATACTTGCCTGGCTCCCCTTGTTCGAATACAAAGAAACTAATTATATTTTTTGTTAAATGCCATCCCTGGGCAGCCATCTCATTAACCCATCGCTCTTCTTTTTCATAGTCCAGAAAAAAACGGAATTTTATTTTTTTCATACCCACACCTCCTCTAAATGCGTTTTTATGCTTTTCCATTCGTTATACGGATACCATTGTCCAAAAGTTCCCTTAATCGCAAAATTTCATATTCTATTACTTTTTTTCCATCTTCAGTAATTATATATTCCTTTTTTCGACCATCGCCATCCAATGCTTCAATCCATTGTCGTTCTAGCAATGTTTTAATCGCTCCGTATATCGTACCAGCCCCAAGCCGCACACGACCTTTGCTCATTTCTTCCACTAATTGCATAATGCCATAACCATGACGTGCTTCAAATAATGCCAATAAAATATAATATACGCCTTCTGTTAAAGGCGGATGTTCCTGCGTCAAAAAATTACCCCCTCTATATCGCCAAACAATATATCGACTGACGATACAACTAAAATATATCAGCGTCCGATATAACTGTCAACGCCAAATTTGCATAAACTGGTTATTTTTTATTGCGAATGTCTTTTTTACATGTTAGCATGTAAGTAGTTACTTGCATTGGAGGGCGTATTTTTGGCAACGAAAGAAACAGCAGAACGAATTATCGAAGCAGCTATACAATTAGTTAGTGAAAAGGGCTATACGGCAGCAACAACGAAAGCAATTGCTGACTTAGCACAGGTAAATGAAGTCACGATTTTCCGCCATTTCGGTAATAAACAGGGCATTTTAAAATCGATTGTGGACAGATTTTCTTACAACCCTATTTTGCAAAAAATGATGCGTGAAGAGGTCACATGGGAATTAACAACAGATTTAAATCATTTTTCAATGAAATATTTTGAATATATGATGTCCATAAAGGACCTCGTGATGATTGGCTTTAAAGAATCGATGCAATTTCCAGAAATAAGTAATGAAATTGCAAATGTTCCCCTGCTCTTTAAAAATGAGCTAATTCACTATTTTGAGGAGATGCATCGTAAAGGGAAAATTCGTGAGGTCAACTTTGAAGCAGCAGCATTATCTCTTATTGCGATTAATTTTGGTCATTTTATTTCACGCGCTCGATTAGGTACAGCAGTCTCTACCTTGCCAACGGAAGAGCTGATACAGACAAGTGTTACAATTTTTTCTAGGGGATTAACTTCCTAGAAAAAATTTTTACTCGCTATGCAAGTAAGTACTTACTTTAAGGAGGTTTACGATGAAAGGATTAAAAGTATTATTTCACATTCGAGAAACATATATCGGTATTGCCGCTACCATTGCATTTCAATTAATATTTTTTACGTTTTGGATGACCGCTTATGATGGCATTAATGATAGGGCTGACAACCTAACCATTGGCTTTATTAGTGAAGATGCAGGTATCGGTCAAGAAGTGATAAATGGATTACAGCAGTCATTACCTTTTACAACGAAGGATTTCACCTCTATTGACCAGGCAGAAAAGGCGTTAGATCAACGACATATTACGATGATTATTCATATACCTGCTGATTTCACTGCACAACTACAAGCAGGAAAAGAAGCAAATATTATCTATTCTATTAATCAAGCAAATGCAAGTCTTGCCAAATCAATGATGGAGGGCGTAGCAAAACAAGTAACAGAGGAAGTCAATCATACACTGTACCCTGTACAACAAGGCGAGGTTATGAAGGCTTTTTCACAACAATTTTCGCAACTTCCACTAGAACAAAATATCGCATTAAAAGTGCAAGATAGTGTCGAAGCAACGATTATGGGCGTAAAAGATCAAACAGTTACATCTACAATTATTAAAACGAATGATGCGAAAGGCTTTGCAGCAAATTTCGTCCCGTTAATGGTTATTATTTCATCATTCGTTGGTGCAATGGTCATGATTATGCAACATCAGCAAGCAGCTGAAATCGTGCAACATACTGTGTCAAAATGGTCTCTATTTTTTGCTAGACAGCTTGTAAATATTGCGGTTGCTTTTATTTTGCCATTACTGACTATTGGTTTAATGCAGCTCTTTTCTATTTCAAGTGGAGAAAGTTTTTTCACTATTTATCTATTCCAGGCTTTCATGTTTTGGGCATTTCTATGTTTAGCACAATTCTTTGTCATCATCTTTGGTAATCTAGGTATGATCTTTAATATTTGTGCATTGTCGCTACAACTTGTTACGTCTGGTGTACTAGTACCGAATGTAATGCTTTCAGATTTTTATCATCGCCTCGCTTCCTTTTTACCGGCAACTTACGGGGCTGACGGTTATTACACCATTATTTTTGGCGGCAGCTCTGAAAGTTTAACGAATAATAGTAGTTCATTAGGCATTATCATCGCTGTTACACTAGCGATTGCAACCGTAGCAGTAGCCTTAAAAAAGCCTAAAATGGCACAACAGGTCGAGTTGACAATACCTCAATAATAGAATGAGTGTTAGATTGATAGCCAATCTAACACTTTTTTTGCGATGGTTAACGGTAGCTTCGAGCTTTAGTGGCGTTTTCTCATCGTTTAGTGGCGTTTCCTTGAGCTTTAGTGGCGTTTTCTCATCGTTTAGTGGCTATAGCATATTGTTTAGTGGCGATTCCGAGAACTTTAGTGGCGATTTACACGATTTTCACCAAAACGTAATATGGCCGCAAGTTGCTGATTGAGTGCACTAGCACTGTCCGCAAAATCATGGCGATACCACTCAATTATCATGCCAATAATTGCATTTGCTTGATAGGCACTATAATAATCAGTTGTAATTTCACCAATTTTATTTTGAGCTAAGTCTCTTTTTAATAGCGCTTGAATTTCATCAAATAACATATAATAATAAGTTAACGGTACATTCTTCGAAAAGACGATTCGATAAAATAATTTAAAACGTTCTATATGGTGAAAAATGCGGATTGTATTTGGATCTAGCTCATTTTTCATAATCGTTTTGGTTGTGCGATAAGGTTCCTCATAGGAATTATATAAATCCTCGACAATTTCCTGAAAGTATTCCTCAAACAGCTTCTCCTTTTGTTCGTAATGCAAATAAAATGTGCCCCTATTCACTTTTGCCACACGACAAATTTCCGCAATTGAGATATTTTCTAACGGTTTGTTACTCAATAATGTCAGTAAGGCATTGTGTAAAGCTTGCTTCGTTTTTACTACCCGCAAATCGTTAACGCTCAAATTTTCCAACCCCTTATTAAACATATATTTTAAATGTGTTGATTACTGAACAGTTCTCGGATTTCTGCGTATTGAAATCGCTTACATTAATATTATAATATTTTAATGAACACATGTTCAATACAAAACCGGACATCATCCATGCGCATGCATCGATTTTTTCGGGATCAGCCTCATAACAGCGTGACAACGAGGTAATTTCAATCAATAAGGAGGATTATAATATGCGTTTACAAGGGAAAGTAGCAATCGTTACTGGTGCTGCGTCAGGAATGGGCAAAGCAATAGCAGAAGGTTATGCTAAAGTAGGCGCCAAAGTAGTTGTATCAGATTTGAATTTAGACGGTGCACAAGCCGTTGTGGATGGTATACAAGCAGCTGGCGGCACAGCAATGGCTATTCAAACAAATGTCGCTTCAACAGAAGACTTACAACACTTATTTGAAGAAACACTCAGTAACTATGGACAATTAGATATTTTAGTAAATAATGCAGGTATTATGGATGGTATGGAGCCTGTCGGTGAGATTTCAGATGAACGTTGGGATAAAGTGTTTGCTGTCAACACTACTGCTGTCATGCGATCAATGCGGATGGCTACAAAGATTTTCCTTGAACAAGGTCATGGTGTCTTTGTAAATAATATTTCTGCTGGTGGACTGTATGGTGCTCGAGCAGGTGCTGCCTATACAGCATCAAAACATGCTGTAGTTGGCTTAACAAAAAATACAGCGTTTATGTATGCAAACCAAAATATTCGTTGTAATGGCATTGCTCCAGGAGCTGTTATGACAAACATCGCCGCATCTATGACGAATATGAGCGAAGTTGGTGCTGCCCGTCAATCACTAGGATTAGCCATTAATCCACGTGCCGGACAGCCCGAAGAAATTGCACAACTTGCTATTTTCTTAGGCTCAGATGAAGCAAGTTTTGTGAATGGACAAATTATTGCCGTTGATGGCGGATGGACTGCTTACTAGGCAAATGGTAAATGCACGCCATGGGATTAAACCATGGCGTGCATTTTTTTGTAACGCTATCCTTTTTCAGTCGCTATTCGTACACCAATGCCTACTAACATAACACCAGTCACTTTATTAAACATGGCCTGTACAGTCTGCTTCATAAACCATTTTCGAATAACATTCATCACAAGAATAACAATTCCTAACCAAATAATTGATAAGCCAATTAAAATGCCTGCTAATACGATTAATTGTGCGTTAATATTAAAATTTGGCTGAATAAATTGAGGCATTAACGTTACATATAATAGCAAAGTTTTTGGATTTAATAAATCCGTTGTAATACCCTGTGTCATACAGTTAAACGATACATTTTTTCCTGAATCTTCTTTTAATACAACCTCTTCTTGTACCAGCATATTTTGTGCCCTTGCACGCCAAGATTGAATACCTAAATAAATTAAATAAGCCGCACCAGCATATTTTATTGCTAAAAATACGACCATTGATTTTGAAATAATCGTAGCAAGGCCAAGGACCGCAAGTGTTGTCCAAACGACAAGAGCGAGAATAATGCCCACCATTGTAAAAAAGCCTGCTTTCTTTCCATGGACAATTGTATTTTTTAATACTAGAAGTGAATCCACTCCCGGTACCATGACAATCATTAGTGCCACAGCTGTAAACATCCAAATTTCATGCATCTGCTCACTCCTTAAAACAATCATAAGTATCATTATAAATTAAATTAAATAAATTTTCTGCATATATTATTTTTATATAAAAAAAGCACACACAAACCCTTACAGCATGTGTGTGCTTTTGCATGTATTATTGAATGGTCGTTACTTTTTTTGAAGGCAATAATAATCCAATGACTACTCCAATTATAGCCGGTAATATCCAACCTAAACCGATATCATATAAAGGCAAGATATTGGAATATAACTGCTCTACTGCGTCTAACAGGCTCAATTTTGCTCCAGGAATGCTATCAACAAGCGCTTTATAGCCGTCGATTAAGCTAACGAAAAACGTCAAGAACATAGCGGATGCATAAACTGTTTGCTTATTGTTAAATAACGAAGAGCTTAACGCCAATAGGATAAGGACAATTGCAAGTGGATATAAGAACATCAACACTGGGATTGCAAATTGAATAATATTATTTAAACCAAAGTTAGCAATTGAAAATGACACTACGCACAATATGAAAACAAACCATTTATAACTTACTTTCGGAAACACTTCATGGAAAAATTCACTACAAGAAGTGATTAAGCCAATACTAGTTTTTAAACAAGCTAGCACAATAATAACAGCTAATAAAATCGCACCAAATGAGCCGAAATAATGATCTGCTACTGCTGCAAAAATTAAACCGCCATTATCAAATGTCCCGACAGCTTCAATACTCGATGCACCCATGTACGTAATGAGCCCATAAATTAGCGTCATTAATGCCATAGCAAAGATACCTGAAGTCCATGTCGCCTTCGCAATTTCTTTTCTATCTGTAATTCCAGCACTCTTAATAGCATTAATAACAACGATACCAAATGCTAGTGATGCCAGTGCATCCATCGTATTATACCCTTCCTTAAAACCAGTCATAAAGGAAGAATGAATATATTCACCGATCGGCTGTTGGAAATGCCCCATCGGCTTTACAATACTAATAATAATTAACAAAAATAATACAACTAAAAAGGCTGGTGTTAACACCTTCCCGATATAGTCCATAATCTTCGCAGGATTTAATGAGAAATAATAGACAATTGCAAAAAATATAAAGCTAAATAATGCAAGTAACATTGTCGCATGTTCGGCATTAATATACGGTTCAAAGCCAACTACAAATGGCACTGTAGCCGTTCGTGGAATGGCAAAAAAAGGACCAATCGTTAAGTATAATGCTAATGAAAAAATAACGCCGAATAAAGGATGAATACGACTCGCTAAATCACGTAGTCCATTACTACCCGATAAACCAATCGCTAAAATACCCAAAAACGGTAAACCAATCGCCGTTACTAAAAAGCCGACAAGCGCAAACCAAAAGTTTGTCCCTGCAAGTTGTCCAAGTTGGATTGGAAAAATAAGATTCCCCGCTCCAAAATACAGTCCAAATAACATTGTTCCAATGACTGCATAAGTAGAAAATGGTATTTTCTTTTGCATAATTGATGTACTCCTTAGATGTGTTTGACTATAGCAAATTACCTTGGCGTATTCGAGCTTCGAGACGCCCTTAAAATCTGTGATATCCGCCGAGGCTTTAACCTGATTCAGTCTAGTTTAACTTTTTACATAATTTTGTGACTATTTGGCATTCGTCCTCACTTAAAGCGTAGTGACGTTATGCTGAAATAAGTTAAATCGAATGAATTTTCACTACAATTCCATTATGGTAACAGGCATTTATTATAAAAACAATAGTTTTTTCTTAGAAGAATGTTTAATGTACAGTTCCTAGCAAATTAAGTAAAAAATATCAAATAAAAAGAGCTGTCAGGAGACAGCTCTTAGTTTGCAACAGACCATTCAATATGATCTAAAAATTTGTAGACATCTTCATATACTTTCTCACGTTCTTTATCTAACGTAATGATATGACCTGAATTTTCATACCAAATAATTTCTTTATCGTCTGTTTTAACTGTATCTATAATAAACGGAGCACTTTGTTGATAGAGCTCATCGTCTAATAACCCTTGCAATACTAAAGTTGGAGCTTTAATTGTTGATAAATCTTCGCGTGTTTCTTCAGTTAAACGTGTAACGCCATCTAAAGAATCTTTTGGCGTAATGCGTAATTCATGTAATTCTGAAATAATTTGGTCTTTTGTTTTGTTTTCAAAGTGTTTATAAAGTCTTGCGTAATTGTATAAACGTGTAAACAAGCCATTCGAACTAGCGCGTGTTATCGGCGCACACATGGCAACAACTCCTTTTACAGGGAATTGTTCAGCTACTTTTAAAGAAAAGACTCCGCCAAGTGAAATGCCTACTACTGCAATTTCTTCATAGCCTTTATTTTTTAGGAAGTTGTAGCCTTCTACTACATCATTCCACCAATCTTCTGGCTTTGTTTCAAGCAGGGCTTCCGGTTCTACCCCATGCCCACTATAAATAGGTGCATGAACGGTATAACCACGTTTTGATAAAAATTCCCCTAGCTTTTTCACGTCTTTTGTGCTACCTGTAAACCCATGCAGTAATAGTACGGCTTTTTTGCCTCCCTCAATTGTTAGAGGTTGTGGCTTTGTTAACTTCATTTTATAATATCCCCTTCACGGAAATTTGTGTATGTGTATTTTATGTGTCTATCTTAACACCCTTTATTCATAATGTACAATTTATAGTTTTTATCGTTTCGATACATTTCATGCATGAATGATGTGAGGTTGAAGCCTTGTATAATCACCTTTTTTGATGCTTAAAAATTTTAAAAATTTCTTTATTGAAATTCCTTTGTATTCCCTTTTAAAATTTTTCCTCGATTCCTATACTTCCTATCCTTTTACCGTTATAATGCAGGTAACTAATAGAAATACTATTATTGGAGGTGACAAAATGGAGTGGCAACAATTGGAATATTTTGCTACAGTAGCAAAACTTGAACATATGACACGTGCTGCTGATGTATTAGCTATTTCGCAGCCTGCACTAAGCCGTTCGATTTCTAAGCTTGAGGAAGAATTAGGTGTACCTTTATTTGACCGCCAAGGACGTTCCATTATGCTTAATCGTTATGGAGAACAGTTTTTATACCGCGTGCAGCGTATGCGCAAAGAATATGAAAAGGCTGTTTTAGAATTACAAGAGCTTAATAATCCTGAGCTTGGAGATGTGTCACTGGGCTTTTTACATACACTTGGAACAAGTATTGTACCTGATTTGATCCGCGCTTTTCGCCAGCAACATCCGCAAATCCGCTTTCATTTTACACAAAACTATTCACACTCACAGTTAAAGCAACTACTTGCAGGTGAGCTTGATCTTTGCCTACTTGCAGCCATTAATACCGAACCACCTGTATGTTGGAAGGAACTATGGCGAGATGAGCTTTATATTATGGTGCCCATTGATCATCACCTTGCTAATCGAAAAAGTATTACAATGAAGGAACTGGAACACGAAAACTTTGTTCTTATGAAAAAGGGCTATGCACTACGACGTACGGCTGATCGATTATTAAATGCTGCGGGCATTAAACCTAAAATTACTTATGAAGGGGATGAGGTCTCGACCGTTGCGGGCTTTGTTGGCGCTGGCCTTGGGGTATCACTACTACCTGACGATGAAGATCTTAATCCGAAAAAAGTCGTAAAAATTCATGTTGAGGATATGGTCTGTGAACGTATTATTGGCATGGCTTGGGTTGAAAATCGTTATCTTTCACCTTCCGCACGACAATTTCAGAAATTTGTTTTTGATTATTATGAGAAAATGGGACCTTCAGAGAACCATGACTAAAAGCGGAAGAATGCTTATTGCATTCTTCCGCTTTTAATTTTATGATTTAAAAATAATGTAGGAAACTAATTATTCCCCTAAATATTTTATTTGATAAGAAAACATATCCGTCGTGTCACCGTTAATTTCAAATAGCCCTTGTTTGGCTAATGTGAAAATTCGATATTCTAAAAATGCTTCGCTAATATAGTCCTCGATTTTATTAAAAGCTTGTCCAATGACACTCACTGGTGATAGCCATAGCTCCTCGTTATTAGCATGTAAATCTTTTGCACATTCAATAATAATTGCATCGTAGTTTTGCTCCTCTGCATGAACAATACCTTTTTCCCAAACACGCAATGTGCTTGGATTTTGCTTTAGCGCTTCCCATTCTTTAGCAAGTCGCTGGCACTCTTCCTTTGTAAAGCGTTTAGCATCAGGTCGAAGCTTCATTAGCATATCCGATGATAATTCTCCTGTATAGCGAATGGACATGTTTGGTTGAATGCGCTTTAAACCTGCCGTTGCATCTATTCCAAAAACCATACTGCATTTACTTATAAACTCACTCATCACATAGCGTAACGCAATTTCTTCGTGTGTATTTTGACTATACCAAATCCAAACATCCGTATCACAAGGGATGCCGGCAATTGATTTCGTCCATATATTATAGATATCCTCGTATAATTGTCGTTCATCCATGTCTCTAAATATATTGGTATCTAGCCAGGTTTTTCGATTTTCCAAACTAGTCAGTGGCCCGATTGAAAAAACATCATTGACACATAGCACTGACTCCTCCCGCTGTAAATGGTGTTGTCGTATCGCATGTTTAATAGATCCTTGTGTAGACAAGCTAAAGGTAATATGTAAAATAGCCATATAACCTCCTCCTTTTATTGTTTACTTAGTGCGATTTTTATACCGATAATTGTAAATAGAACGCCTTGAATCATATTCAAACGTTTAGCGATAGCAGGTTTACCTATAATTATATTTCTTACTTTCCCTGCAAAAATACTAAATAATGAGAATAGTATAAGTGCTTGCACTAAAAATACCATACCCAAAATAAGCATCTGTAACGCCACATGTCCGTGCATTGGATTTACAAACTGTGGCAATAGTGCTAAGAAAAATAACGAAACTTTTGGATTTAAAATATTCATCAAAATTCCTTTACGATATAACAAAATAAAAGATTGACGATGTTGCTGTTCCAATATAAATGGATCATCCTTAGCTCGAAATGATTGCCAAGCTAAATATAATAAATAGGCAGCTCCTGCAAATTTGACAATTGAAAAAATAACAGTCGATTGATAAACAATCGCTGAAATTCCTAACACTGCAGCACCAATATGAACAAGCAAGCCCGTACAAAGACCTAATGAAGTCGCAATACCAGCCTTCTTATCTTGTGTAATGCTTTGCGCAAGAACAAATAAATTATCTGGTCCCGGCATTAATGTTAAGATAATTGCAGCTCCTAAAAACGTTAGTAACGTTGAAAATTCCATTCTTCCCCTTCTTCCTACAACTATTAGAAAAAACTATAAATTTTTGACTTTATTTTCATTATACTACACGATACGCACTACTTTCGTTGCGAGTTTATGACTATATATAGAATTTTTTCGAAATTTTTTTATCCCTTTTATTGCTCGTTCATACAACATTTCTTTTCACTTATGCTTTATAATGAAATGGATATAATGGTTACATTACATACTTCAACCAGAAAGAGGTGATTCGTCGATGGCAGTCAGCGATATTGTTCAAGAATTGGAAGACGAGCAAGGACATGTCTTCTATAAAATGAAAACCTTTGATATCGATGTTCAAGCTACACATTCCTCTGGTTTAGCACCTGTTATTACCTATTGGATTGGTGATAAAGAGATAACAGAGGATATTAGAAGTTTACGTTTTAGCCCAAGACCCCCATCAAGTTATATTCAAGATTATGATGAATTTCAATCTATGCTCTACGTAAAAGAACAGCGCGCCATCAACCAACTCTATGAAAAAATGAGCATTAAACCAAAAAATATGACCACAGGAAAACAACTATTATGGAGTTTCTTTGTGATGATTTTGGCGATGTTACCATTACTCATTGCCATTTGGTGGATTAAATAGTGCGCATCTATTACACTGCGTGTATTTTGTCCTTCATTTATACAGTTTTTTTCTATTCAGCTTGACAGACACACAGAAGTAGTGCATTCTTTATTCAATTACTAGTACGAAATGAGCTTCTCGGTCATGCTAGGCCTAGAACTCCCATAATAGATAATACAAATAAAGCGCACGAAGACTAGTACGTAGAAACTAATTGGTAAGAGAACGATGCCCACCGGCTGCAAGGCATTGTACAAAAAAGACTACCGAACCTACTTTGTGAATCGTCCTAGCCAAACTAGGCGCAGTCTCTAGCGTTATGAGGAAAGTGGAATATCTCAAGATATTCAATGTAGGTGGTACCACGGAAAGCAACCTTTTCGTCCTAATTTTTTAGGATGAAAAGGTTTTTTTATTTTATTTGTATGAAAGTGGCGATCACAAATGGTGAACTGGAGGAATTGTGATGGAAAGAAAAAGAATCGTCGTAAAAATTGGCAGTAGTTCCTTAACAAATGCAAAAGGCGAAATTGACAAAGTGCGTTTAATGGATCATGTGCAAGCCATTGCACAATTAAAAAAATGTGGCCATGAAGTGCTTCTTGTATCATCCGGCGCAGTAGCAGCAGGCTTTAAACAACTAGGCTACCCTTCTCGTCCAGTAACAGTGAAAGGAAAACAAGCAGCTGCAGCAGTCGGTCAAAGTTTGCTTATCCAAACATATCATGCATTATTTAGCATTTATGATATTATGCCTGCCCAGATTTTACTTACACGTACGGATTTTTCGAAAAAAGAACGCTATAAAAATGCCTATGCAACTTTTGAGGAATTGTTAGAGCGCGCTATGCTCCCGATTATTAACGAAAACGATACCGTATCAGTTAGTGAATTAACGTTTGGCGATAATGATATGCTGTCTGCACTAGTTAGTGGACTTGTGCATGCAGACCAGCTCATTATTCTCACAGACATTAATGGTTTATATGATGCCAATCCTAATAAAAATCCACAAGCAAAGCGCATTGATCGTTTAACAGCTGTGACAGATGAAATGCTTGGTTTCGCTGATGGCGCAGGCTCTAAAGTCGGCACTGGTGGTATGGAGTCTAAACTGTTGGCAGCCCGAGCTGCTTTAAATGCCGGTGTAAAAGTCTTTATCGGTACTGGCTACGGCGCACATAAGCTCATCGATATTATGAATGGTCAAGGAGATGGCACATATGTTGAACATGAAGCGCTCGCTGTCTTAACAAACAATAAACAATGGATTGCACTTACAGAAATTTCCGGTAAAATTTTTGTAGATAGCGGTGCTGAACAGGCATTATTAGAGAATGGAAAAAGTTTATTACCTGCTGGCGTCTATCGAGTTGAAGGAGATTTTGCGCAAGGCGACGTTGTAGAGGTTTATAGTGAAAGTAGATTGCTTGGACGCGGCGAAGTTTTATATTCTTCTCTTGCGCTAGCACATGCAATGGGTAAACGAACGGATGAATTAACGAACTACCCAATAGAAGTTATTCATCGAGATAAATGGTTAAAAGTACAAACTCATTAAGGAGGACTATTGATGACTAGTGAAGTATTCCGAAAAGGACAACGTGCAAAAGCCGCAAGTTATATATTAAATATAAAAACAACTTGTGAGAAAAATGATGCTTTAACGAAAATAGCTGAACAATTATTGATTGATCAAGAGACGATCATCGCAGAAAATGGCAAGGACTTAGCAAATGGCAAAGAAAAAGGCATGCCCGCTTCTACACTTGATCGCATTATGTTAAATGAAGACCGCATTGCAGCAATGGCCGATGCCATTCATTTATTGGTAACATTAAATGACCCTGTTGGCACAATCGTTGAACGTATTGACAAAGATAACGGCTTGCGTATTGAAAAGCGCATGGTACCAATTGGTGTCATCGGCATGATTTACGAGGCACGACCAAACGTTACGGTCGATGCCGCTACATTATCGTTAAAAACAGGAAATGCGGTCATTTTACGAGGAAGCTCCTCTGCGAAGTACTCAAATATAGCGCTTGTTGCAAGTATTCACCGCGGACTTGAAAAAACATCTATCCCAGTTGATGCAGTGCAACTCATTGAAGATACAAGTCGTGAAACAGCTAAGGAATTATTCCATTTAAAAGAATACCTCGATGTATTAATTCCTCGTGGAGGTAAAGCACTTATTGATTTAGTCGTTCGTGAAGCTTCAGTACCAGTGCTTGAAACAGGTGCAGGGAATTGCCATATTTACGTGGATGAAACTGCTGATTACATAAAAGCAGAAAACATTTGTCGTAATGCTAAAACACAGCGTCCTTCTGTTTGTAATGCCGCTGAAAGCTTACTTATTCATCCGGATTGGTTTAATGAATATGGTACAAAGCTGCTTAACGCGTTGCATGAAGCAGGCGTGACAATTGTCGGAGATGCAACAGTTTGCCAAGCAGCCGATTACGCACGACTGGCTACAGAGGAAGACTTTGCAACGGAATATTTAGATTTAACAATAAGTGTTAAACTTGTTGAAAACGTTTTTGAGGCGATCGAACATATAAATCAATACGGTACAAACCATTCGGAGGCTATTATTACAGAAGATCAAATTGTAGCCGATACATTTTTAAATAATGTCGATGCAGCTGCCGTTTACCATAATGCCTCCACTCGTTTTACGGATGGCTTTGAGTTTGGCTATGGTGCTGAAATCGGCATTAGTACACAAAAATTACATGCGAGAGGACCTATGGGCTTACCAGCTTTAACTTCAACAAAATATTTCATTCATGGCAATGGGCAAATCCGAGAGTAACAATCTTTTACTAATAGCTAAAACCGACAGTAACCTACACTGTCGGTTTCTTTACTCAAATATTTTCTTAGAAAGAAGGTTTGATATGCAAGCTTCAGCCATTATAAAATTGACTATATCCATGGCCATTTTTGGTTCCATCGGCTTTTTCACCATCCATACGGGTGTCCCTGCGATAGAGCTCGTCTTTATCCGTTGTATTTGCGCTACCCTCTTTCTAGGTTTTTTGTGGCTTATGACAGGTGGCCATAAAACGGAAGTATGGGACAAAAAGGAAATAGCACGCACCCTTTTATGTGGCGTCTTTATTGTCTTAAACTGGGTCTTTTTATTTAAAGCATTTGAAGAGATGTCGATTTCTATTGCTATTTCCATTTATAATTTAGCACCGATTTTTGTCCTTGTTTTAGGGGCACTGTTTTTAAAGGAAAAAATGACTGTTCAAGCCCTTATCGCCACCTTGACTTGTTTTATCGGTAGTATTTTTATCATCGGTTTACATAATTTTATTACATTGTCTGAATTTATGCAGTCAGGCTTTATATGGGCACTGCTCTCTGCTTTGTTTTATGCTTTGACGATGTTAACGAGCCGAACGATAACAAATTTAAGTTCCTATGCCTTAACATTCATCCAAACAGCTGTTGGTATCGTCATGCTTATACCATTTGTTGATTTTTCCTTATTTGAAGGATTAACAACGACGAATTGGCTCTATATTTTAGGTACAGGCTTTATTCATACTGGATTCGTTTATTATTTATTTTTCGATAGTATTCGCAATCTATCTACGATGCTCGTGTCTGTTTTAGTATTTGTCGACCCTGTTGTCGCCATTTTATTAGATATGCTATTGCTTGATTTCATGCCTAGCATTATGCAAACTGTGGGCATTGTCTTCATTTTTGGTGGGATTTTTTATACGATTTATATTCCGAAGCAATCGAAAAAGGAGGTATAGTATGCGCAAACTGTATGCCATTGGTGAGTTATTAATTGATTTCACCCCTGCTGGACAAGGTGGTTCGCTTCATGCTGTAGAACAGTTCACGAAACATGCTGGTGGAGCGCCTGCTAATGTGGCGGCTGTCAGTGCTAAATTAGGTCAATCTGCTGCATTACTGTCTCAAGTAGGCCAAGATGCATTCGGTGACTTTTTAATCGATACTGTAAAACAAGCGGGTGTTGATACTCAATATATTGCGCAAACAACTGAAGGTGAAACAAGCCTCGCCTTTGTTTCTTTGACAGCTACTGGAGAGCGTGATTTTTTATTTTACCGCAGAAATGCAGCCGATTTACTATATCGGCCAGCACAATTGCCAGCTAACTTACTTACAGCTCATGACATCCTCCACTTTTGTTCGGTGAACTTAGTAGACAGTCCGATGAAACAAACGCATGAGGCAATGATTGCACTAGCTCATCAGGCAGGGAGCCTTGTATCTTTTGATCCGAATGTGCGACTCCCTTTGTGGCATGATGCTGATGCGTGCCGGCAAACAATTTTACAGTTTTTACCAAGTGCGCATATCGTGAAACTTTCTGAAGAGGAACTATTGTTTTTAACACATATTAAAGATGAACAGCTAGCGATTGAATCATTATTTCAAGGGAATATCCAAGTGATGTTCGTAACCCATGGTCCACATGGAGCGAGTCTCTATACAAAGCAACACCATGTAAAAGTATCTGCAGATGTGGTACAAGCAATTGATACGACAGGTGCAGGTGATGCCTTTATCGGTGCTATTTTAAGTATGGTGTTGCAGAAGAACATTACAATAGAGAGCATCGAAGCCTTTTGCGAAAAATTTGCTACTCCCCTCCTTTCCTTTGCCAATCGCTACGCTGGTGCATCTACAACAAAACATGGGGCCATTCCATCCTATCCAACTCTACAGGAAGTACCCTTTTCTTTTTAAATAATAGACTCCATTTTGACAGTATCAAAATGGAGTTTGTTTTTATAGATTTTCTTCAAAATCAATACATATTCGATCTTTCAGAAATGTACCTACTAACTGGCTAACACGAACATGGTCAGGATGTATTTGATATTGTTGTAAATGTTCTTCGCTTTCAAATAGGCTATTTAACAGTACTTGTCGATTGCTAGATGCTAATGGATTGGTGATAACCTGTAGTGAGATAATCCCGTCGATTTTCTTCGTTAAACTTTCTAACTCCGTTTTCACAATTTGTGCATTCGTTACTTGTTGCTCATCATTAAATTCCTCTTTATGATTCCACATGACGATATGTCTAATCATGTCCATCCCTCCTATACATTTTTTTGTAATAATCATATAGAATACTAGTTATTTTAACAATTTTTATTTTTTTGAACAATTTCTTTACATTTTTTCGTCTAAGATTAAAAGACAAGTAAGGTGGTCGTAATATGGAACAGCTAGTGGAGGAATATGGTGAATACCTATTCCATCTAAGCTATTTATATATGAAGGACAAGCAACTCGCAGAGGAAATTACGCAGGATGTTTTTTTAACTTTCGCAATAAAGGGCGATGCTTTTCGCCACGATGCATCACTGAAAACTTATTTAACTAGAATTTTAATTAATCGCTGTCACGATGAATTGCGTAAACAAAAGCGCAGAAACGTGTTGCAGTTTTTAACACCCTTTTGGACAAATGAAAAATCTGCTGAACAGGAAGTCATGCGTCAGCAACAATTTCTTTCGTTAAAGCAGGAAGTGATGAAGTTACCGATACACTATCGAGAAGTCATTATTTTATTTTATTACGAGGAGTTTGAAGTATCAGAAATTGCCGATTTGCTGAATCTTTCTCAAAATACTGTGCGCACAAGATTACGGAGAGGAAAAGAATTACTCAAATCAAAATTATTGGCACAGCCGGAGGTGTTTTTCCATGAATAATTTAAAAGAGCAACTAAAGCGAGAGCTTCGTGCTGACGTTCCATTTACTGAGGATATGAAACAACGAATGCTCGTGCCTAACCGACCTGTAAATAAACGCATCAAAAAACAATATTGGCGTTTCCCCTTAATTGTGCTGACTTTTGTTTTGATTTTAGGCTTCGTACTGAAATTACAATTCACACCACAAGAGTCAACTGCGGCAAAAACAGTTGCTACATTACCAACTGACCCTTATGACCTTGTCAATTTACTGCAAAAAAATGAAACAGTGTTACCCATTATCGAATCCAACGATTCAGCTGTCATTGAACCTACGATTTCTTATGTAATGGGGAAACAGTGGCCATTATCTTATCTACCAATGGTGATTGATCCACAAGCAACTATTGCAGTAGGTGATTATATTGCATACTATGATATGTACGATATCGTAGTTACCCCAGTATTTGGCGTTGAATGCGATAAAGTACAAACATTGCATGGACAAGTCACGTTAAATGGTGAGTTACTCGCTTTGCCTGGTGCAGTGGCTCCTGTGCAATTTTCTCAACCTAAACAGCAAGAAATTTTTAAGTATTATTTTATAGATCGCTCGCACACGGATACACCACAATCGAAATCCATCGATGTAGACCTTGCTCCATTACAGAAAAACGAGTTTGCTGTTTATACTTATAACAAAGGTTCTACTGTTAAAATGATAAATGAGGGCTCTCTTATTGGTAAAGTTGTTGGATTTAAAAAGTTTGAGCCAACATTTACCTTAACCGAAGAGGAACAATCTCTTTATCATGCATTTAAAGAAAATTATGATTTAAAAGTTCTATTAGGCGTAGACCCCGTATCCATTGCAAAGATGTATGCCATTGCAGAAGCTCAACGGGATTATGCAACAAAATTAGCTCTATATACAACACGTGATGTTCCGGAACGATCAGAAATTGTTAAGTATATGCAGGATACACAGCCAATCAGAGAATATTATGCTACTGAGGAAATTCAACGACTTCTGAGTGCTTATATGTTTAATGGCATGGAAGAAGCTGAATTTGAACAGATAGATGATATTGAGGGTACTATCCAATTTATACCAGAATACGGGGATAGTTCAAAAAGAGGTGCAACAATGATTAAAAATGAGCAAGGTATTTGGCAACCGTTATTTACTAGTCCTTTTGAATAATTAATAAGGTCTTCTCAAAAATCATTTGAGAAGACCTTTTTTTGTTTCAATAAAAACTGGATTATCTATTAGTTAAATTGCTTTTTCATTAAAACATGTGGAATACCTGCGTCCAAATATTCTTCCCCTGTACGTGTATAGCCGAGCTTTTCATAAAAGCCCTCCGCATATACTTGTGCGCTTAGTTTGGATTTCGTTAAGCCTTTTTCTTGTACGATCGCTTCTAGCGCTTGAATAATTACTTTTCCTAGCCCATAGTTACGAAATTCTTTTAAAATACAAATTCGCTCAAGCTTACCATAGCCATCTACAACACGTAAACGACCTGTACCAACTGGCTGCCCGTTGTAATTAACAAGAATATGGTCACATGACGCCTCGAGTGTGTCAAATTCATCGTATTCTTCTGAAGCTGGAATTTGTTGCTCTTCTATAAAGACAGCTTTGCGAATAGCAAAAGCAGTTTGCAAATCATTGTCTGTTGTAATAAGTGTTGTGTTCATGTATAGTGCCTCCTCGTATTTAGCATGACTAATCTATTTAGTATAGAACGTTTTTTATTACGATGACAATAGCCGTTTTTAGGATTTTGAACGGGGATCCATGTAATCACGTAAAGCATTGCTTAGCATATACAATCCTAATACGAACATCGTAATCGCTCCACCTGGTGCAAATGTATACCAAGATGCTTTCACTAAGTAAGCCTGAGAATCTTTTAACATCCGTCCCCAACTAGGATTTGGTGGTTGAACACCAAGCCCTAAATAACTAAGGGCAGCTTCTGCAAGCATTGCTGTGGCAAATGTTACGGTTGCTGCAACAATGATTTGCGAAGAAATATTCGGTAATATATGACGAAACATAATGTTATAAGGCTTTACTCCAATTAATTTAGCAGCTAGTACGTATTCTGCATCACGATGTTGGACAAAACCACTGCGCGCAATTCGAGCGATGGCTGGTATAGCAATTACCCCCAGTGCTAGTGCCGTATTGACTACACCAGGTCCGAAAACTGCAACTAGCATTAATGCTAAAATTATGCCTGGGAATGCCATTAACGCATCCATAAGGCGCATAAAAATTTCATCTACCCAGCCACCGACATAACCTGCTATCCCACCGATTAAAATACCAAATGTGGAACCAATCAATACGGTTAATAAACCAACTGCAAAGGCTGTTTGTGTACCCTTCATCATCCGACTAAAAATATCACGTCCAAATTCATCTGTCCCAAAAAGATATTTGCTGCTTGGGCTATGCAATTTTTCCGGTATATTCATCGCATTGACATCATGTGGCGTATAAAAGAAGCTGATGACCATCACGACTAAAAATCCGACGATGACGAGTAGACCAATGATTAAATTTATATTTTTCATGTAGCGTTGTACAATGTTCATCGCATCCACCTCTCATCGTAATCGGATTCTTGGATCTAACACAGAATATAAAATATCGACGATAAAATTAATCACAACAACTGCTACCGTAATATACATCACAATGCCTTGCACTAAAGGGAAGTCACGATTACTAATCGCTGTAATCAATAGCTGACCAATACCAGGCAACGAAAATACTTGCTCGACAATTATAGTGCCTGCCACCACTTCTGCCATAATCAAGCCAAAAACCGTCAAAATCGGTATCATCGCATTTTTTAACACGTGCTTGTACATAACATTCCGTTCAGACATCCCTTTACTGCGAATTGTTCGTACATAATCGAGCTGCATTTGCTCTAGAATAGACGTTCGCACGTAACGGAAGTTGACAGCAATTTGCGGTATCGCAATGGTTAACGCTGGCAGAACAAGCGTACTTAATGCACCTGACACACTTTGTGTCCACGGGATATAGCCACTAATTTTGAAAAAACTAAACTGCATGCCCACATATAAAATAAGCATCATACCGAGCCAAAAGGACGGGACGGCCATGCCAATTTGCGTCAATGTAGATAAGGACACATCACTTAGCTTATTTTGACGTCTCGCTGCAAATATGCCGAGCGGTAATGAAACAACTAATACAATGGTTAGTGTAAGAACAGCTAGCGACATGGTAACAGGCAATCTAGCAAACAATAAATCTTTTACAGGCATGGAAAATCGAAGTGAATTGCCTAATTCTCCTGTTAATAACCCCTTCATCCAATCAGCGTATTGTTCATAAAGGGGGCGGTCCAAACCAAGCTCAGACCGCAAATTTTCTATTTGTGTAGGATCTGCTTCTGTTCCTAACATTGTTCGGACAGGATCCCCAGGTAAAATTTGAAAAACACCAAATGTAATGATGGACACTAGAAGAATCGTTGTTATTAACAGGATGAATCGACGTATAATATACATCATGTGCACTCATCTCTTTCTAGTTTGAGAATTTTACCTCTGACATATCGTGGAACCAGAATGGATAGCTTTTCAGGCCTGTCACTTGCTTGTCAGAACCCCAGACGATTTGGTAATCTGCCACATAAACAGACACTGCTTGTTCAGCTAAAATTTCTTGTGCACGTTGGTAGTAGGCAATTTGCTTTGCCGTATCGGTTTCTTTTAACACGTCTGCCATGATTTTGTCGTATTCCTCATTCTTAAATAAGAAGAAGTTTTCACCTTCATTTGTCGAGATATAGTCATTTAGTATTTCATAGGCAGAGGCACGACCTGTTAAATCAATCGTTGTCATATTATAATCGCGACCGAAGTACACCCGATCAAGCCAAATCCCCCATTCCACCACTTCAATTTCTACATCCACGCCAATTTCCTTAAGATTGGCTGCAACGATTTGCGCTATGTTTGAATAGATTTCGTTATGAGAAGACACGGTTATTTTTGTTTTAAAGCCATCTGGGTAACCCGCTTCTGCTAATAATGCTTTAGCCTTTTCCACATCTTGCTTGTACATGTTCTCTAAACCTTTCTTTTGATAGTCCCCCATTGCTGGACTCATGTTCGAGCCAAGTGGTACAGCATAGCCAGCAAAAACGGAATCAATAATATCCGCTTTACGAATTGCATAGTTCATTGCTTGACGTACTTTGACATTATCAAATGGTGCTTTCGTTTCATTAAACGTGACAATTAAAGAAGAGTTATTGTTTTGATGTGATAAATGATGACTATCTTCGACCTCATTTACACGTTGCCAAGGTACACTTGTTAAATCAACTTCATTCGCCATTAAGCTCATAATGGCTGCTTGATCATCCGATTGGAACGTAAAAGTTACTTTATCCAAGTAAGGCAAGCCTTGTTTCCAATAACTGTTATTCTTTTCCAATACTAAATTTGAGCCTGGAGCATATTTGACATACGCGAACGGGCCCGTCCCTATTGGATTTTCATTATGCTTCCCATCATTACTTTTAGGTACAATCGCTGATTGGCGAGCAGTCAGTGAATAAAGGAAATTGGAATTTGGTTCTTTTAACTTAATGACAAAAGTCGTTGCATCTGGTGCTTCTGTGGACGCTACATTATCAAAGTTATTGGACATTTTTTCACCACCATTTTTGCCCATTAAACGATCAAACGAATATTGAATATCTTCTATTGTTAACGCATCTCCGTTATGAAATTTCACACCTGAACGGATTTTAAATGTATAAGTTAAACCATCTTCTGAAATTTCATAGCTTTCTGCCAGCCCTTCTTTTAAGGAACCATCTGTTTCGGGTGCCATTAATCCATCAAAAATATTAAGAATCATCTGATAAGAAATGGACGCTGTCGCTTTATGTGGATCTAAAAAATCTGGATCATCATTAATACGGACAACAATTTCTTGCGGTGTATCAGTTGTTACTGGCGCATTTGTCGGTACTGTATTTTTATCTTTTTTGTCATTATCATTTGAACATGCGCTTATAATCAACCCTACAAGCAATAACAACAATAGTAAAAACCAATTTCGAATCGGCTTCACAGCATTTCTCCCCCTTTATGCTTTCATTTGTTGAATACTTGAATAGCTTTCTACGCCAGCTAATTTAGTAGCGGCTTTTACTCCGGCAAGTATGGCTTCCTCGACGACTTTCGTTGCTAAATGCCCAAGATAATCTACTGGATATGTTTGATGACCTGTGCCTAAAACAAAAATCGTATCGCCATCGAGCATTGTATGAACAGGATAAATCGTTCGAGCTAATGCATTTTGAGCTAGTTGGGCGATTTTTTTTGCTTCTGCCTTTGTTAACTTTGCGTTCATAGCGACAACGCCAATTGTCGTATTCGTACCAGCCAGTGCTTGCGAATGTCCATGCTCTTCTAAATATGCACAGCTATCAAGCCAATGCCCCGTTTGTGTGTGACGCGCTCCCGCTAAAATTGCTCTTGTAGCGGGATCCTTAATATCACCTACTGCATTAACGGCAACAATGGCACCTGCTACAAGCCCCTCTTTGCCTTTCAGCGAACTTGTGCCTAATCCACCTTTCATACAAAATTGTGGGCCCGCTAATTTCCCTACTGTTGCACCATATCCCGCACCTATATTGCCGTTTGCAAAAACACCCATTGTTGCATTTGCCGCTGCTTCATAACCCATCTGAGCAGTCGGTCTTGCATGCGGATCACCGATAAATAAATCAAATAATACCGCACTTGGCACAATCGGTATTTTGGCTATACCTGCATCTACACCTACACCTTGCGCTTCTAAGTAATGCATCACACCTGTTGCCGCATCCAAACCAAATGCACTGCCACCTGCTAAACAAATGCCATGGACTTGCTGAATTTCATTGATTGGGTCAAGTGCATCCGTTTCACGGGTACCCGGTGCAGAACCTCGCACATCGACTCCACATACTGCACCTTGTTCAACTAAAACAACAGTACAGCCTGTTACGCCTTCTTTATTTTCTGCATGCCCTACTTTTACACCAGGTACGTCTGTAATATTGCCAAACATGAACACACCTCCTTTTAGATTGAAAATTCAGATTATTATTCATATAAAAAGCATGCGACTTGCTGCTGGGCATTTTGATGTTGCAGTGCAGGTCGTTCTAAACGGCATTGCTCCATAGCAAAAGGACAGCGAGTATGGAACACACAACCAATCGGTGGATTCATTGGACTTGGTAGTTCCCCTTGTAATGGCACTACTTGTTTTGGTTTATCAAAATTAACAACAGGTATCGCAGATAGTAATGCTTGTGTATAGGGATGGAGAGGGTTTGCATACAACTCTGTTTTTGTACCTAATTCCACGATTCTTCCTAAATACAGCACTGCAACCCTGTCACTAATATGTTTAACAACACTTAAATCATGCGAAATGAATAAATACGTCAACTGAAATTCATCCTGCAAATCCATCATTAAATTTAGCACTTGTGATTGTATCGACACATCTAAAGCAGAAACTGGCTCATCCGCAATAATAAACTCCGGATTGATGGCAAGTGCTCTGGCGATGCCAATTCGTTGTCGTTGCCCACCAGAAAATTCATGGGGATATTTGTGCATGGCATCTTCAGGCAATCCAACCTTTTGTAATAGTTCTTTGACCCGCTTTTTACGCTGTTCTTTTGATAACGTCCATTGTAATGCCATCGGTTCTTCGATAATGGTCCCTATCCGCATACGTGGGTTTAATGAGGCAAACGGGTCTTGAAAAATCATTTGCATATCGTTACGATAGGTTTGTAAATGGCGGCCCTTTAAATGATGAATTGCTTGTCCTTTATATAGGATTTCACCCGCTGTCGGTTCAATCAGCTTTAAAATTGTGCGCCCAAACGTTGACTTCCCCGATCCTGATTCCCCTACAATGCCAAGTGTCTCACCTCGGTAGATGTCAATCGAGATATCATCAACAGCCTTAACGACTTTTTTCTCTTCCTTCATTGACTTGCGTTTCACAGGAAAATAGGCTTTTAAATGATGAATTTCAAGTAACACTTCTCTGTCCGTCATGTCCAAATGCTCCTTCCTCTGTGAATAAATGACACTTTACGCGATGATCAGGTTGGATAAGCCTAGTCACCGGTGTTCTTTGATGACAGTGTGCCATGACAAATGGGCAGCGTGGCGCAAACCGACAGCCTTCGGGCAATGCATAGGCAGGTGGCACAGTGCCTGGGATAGAAGGTAACCGAGTCATCTCTGTTTCAAGACTTGGCATTGTTTTTAATAAGGCAGCTGTATACGGATGTTTGGGCTGAAGAAAAAGCTCTCGAACAGGCGCTTCCTCGATAATTTGTCCAGCATACATCACCATCACTCGGTCCGCCGTTTCAGCAACAACACTCATATCATGTGTAATAAACAAAATGGCTGACTGCTGTTCTTCTTTCATTTTCATCATTAACTTTAAGATTTGCGCCTGCACCGTCACATCCAATGCCGTTGTCGGCTCATCTGCAATTAATAACTGGGGATTATTGGACATCGCGATGGCAATCATAACACGCTGACGCATGCCACCCGATAACTGATGCGGATATTCTGCTATAACCTTGTCTGCATTGGCAATGCCTACTTCTTTTAATAGTTGGAGGGACATTTCTCTTGCTTGTTTTTTGGAAACTTTCTGATGCCTACGGATCGCTTCCATCATTTGATTGCCAATTGTAAAAACAGGATCAAGTGATGTCATCGGCTCTTGAAATATCATGCTGATTTCATTGCCTCGTATCATACTCATCTCTTTATTTTTATAATGCAATAGATTTTTCCCATTTAATGTGATATTTCCTGCAGCAATTTCTCCAGGAGGCATCGGAAGCAAGCGCATAATCGACAGCGATGTGATACTCTTACCACTGCCCGATTCCCCTACAAGTGCTACCGTTTCACCTTTATGAATCACAAAACTGACATCATCGACGACTTTTGCTTTTTTCCCATTTTTTAATTGAAACTGGACGTTTAAATGGTTTACCTCCAACAACACTTGCTTGTCTTGTGCTTGTTCCATATGCTCCCCCCTGTTCACGTTCTCTCTGGTGTCGCATAGCGTATCGCAATATTTTTCATTTGCGTATAATTTCTTAAGGCAACAAAACCTTTTTCGCGACCAATACCACTTTTTTTATAACCACCAAATGGCATTTGAATGCCACCTGCCGCACCGTAATTATTAATGAACACTTGTCCAGCCTTCACACGACTTGCCACATAATGCGCCGTGTCTAAATCTTTCGACCAAATGCCTGCGACTAATCCATAATCCGTTCCATTTGCTAATTCAATCGCTTCCTCTATTGTGGTGAACGTCAATATTGTTAACACCGGTCCGAAAATTTCCTCTTGTGCGAGGGCAGCGTTCGCATCCACGCCATCGACAATTGTCGGTTGGATATAATAGCCTTTTTCATAGCCTTTAATCGTGATGGTTTCGCCACCAGTGATGACAAAGCCCTCTTTTTTTGCCTGTTGCAGTAATGTCGAAATCTTTACATATTGTCGTTCATTTAATAGCGGCCCCATATCGACATCCGCTTCACCAGGGCCTACTTTCAACGTTTGAAATTTCTCTACAAGTTGTGCAACAAAAGCTTCTTTCGCACGTTCTTCAATAAGTAAGCGCGCACCAGCTGAACATGTTTGCCCTGCATTTTGGATAATGGCACGCACCACCCCTTCTAATGCCTGTTCCATTGGTGCATCTGCAAAGACAATATTCGGAGACTTACCACCGAGTTCTAATGTAACCGGTACGATGTTTTGAGCTGCTGCTTTCATCACGTCAATACCTGTTGAAACAGAGCCTGTAAACGTAATATGATCAATATCAGGGTGTGTCGTTAAATACGGCCCTACCTCTCGCCCTAAACCCGTTATATGTTGGAAAATTCCACTTGGCAATTTCCCGGCAAACCATTTCGCCATCGCATGCGTCGTCAAAGGTGTATCTTCAGCACTTTTCACAATGACTGCGTTACCTGTGGCAATGGCTGCGGCAACACTTCGAGCGGTAATTTGCAGCGGATAGTTCCAAGGCACAATATGAACAGTCACCCCTACCGGTTCCAATACGACCGCATTTAATATGCCGTCCTCAATTGGAATCGTGTCACCCATAAGTTTGTCCGCTGCACCACCATAAAACTCAAAGTAACGAGCTGCCGCTTCGACATCTGCCCGTGCCTGTGTTAAAGGTTTTCCTACATCTCGACATTCAAGCAAACTCCATTCTTCGGCGTGCATGCGAATATAGTGTGCTAATTCGATTAGCAGCTGACCACGTTCAAACGCTTTCACTTGGCGCCACTGTACACTTTCAAAGGCGCTACGAGCTGCTCGCACCGCTTCATCAACCTGTGCCTCACTGGCACTCTTTAATTGCGCGAGTACTTGACCTGTAGATGGATTGACGACATCAATGAGGCCTTGACTGTCACCTTGCACCCACTTACCATTTATGAGCATCGGAATCATTTGCATCGTACCCCTCCTATAAGCCACGTCCACCGTCAACATGTAATGTTGTGCCTGTCACCATGCTTGCTGCATCTGAAATAAGGTATTTTACGGCCCCTGCTATATCTGTAGGATCGACTAAACGACCAAGTGGCACTGATTGTAAAAAAACATTGTGCTTTGTTTGCTCTGCATCAGTACCATCTGCTGTAAACTGTGATAGCATTTGCGTATCTGCTGGTCCTGGATGTATCGTATTAACACGAATTTGATGGGTAGCAAGCTCAATTGCTAGCCCACGGCTAAAGCTTTCCGCCGCCCCTTTAGAAGCAATATAGGCTTGCAAACCAGGACGAGGACGCACCGCCGAAATGGATGCTATGGTCACAATCGAGCCTTTTTTTCGCGCCTTCATATAAGGAACAACCGCTTTCGTTGTAATAAATAAACTTTTGACATTGACGTCCATCAGGCGATTCCACTCATCCATTGATACTTCCTCAATCGGCGTCGCTGCCTGCGCAATGCCAAGTGCATTGACGAGCCCATCAATCCGTCCATACTTGGCATAAACTTCATGGAAAATCGCCTGTATATGTTCTTCCTGTAAAACATTAACCTCGTGTAGTTGTAAAGATTTTTGCGCTAGATGAGCGAGTGAGGCAACAGATAAGTCAATGCCAATGACCATATTTCCTTGCTTCAGCTGATCTTCGATAATCGCCTTCCCCATACCTCCAGCAGCACCTGTCACAATAATAACTTGCTGTGCAACCGCCATTTTACACACCCCTTGCCGTATGTTTTTTATTCACAAGTGCCTGACAAATCGCATCACCCATTTGCGACGTTGTAGCCTGCCCTCCTATATCAGCTGTCTTAACTGCCCCTTCTTGAAGTACAGCTTCAATAGCCCTAACAACTCGTTTTTCTGCATCAGGTCTTCCAATATGGCCAAGCAATAAAGCAAGCGACCAAATTTGGGCAATCGGATTGGCAATCCCTTTACCTGCAATATCGGGTGCAGAACCATGCACTGGCTCGAACATCGACGGAAACTCCTTTTCGGGATTTAAATTTGCCGAAGGAGATAAGCCGAGCCCCCCTACAATTGCCGACCCTAAATCCGATAAAATATCACCAAATAAATTTGATGCCACTACAACTTCAAAATCTTGCGGACGCTCTACAAAATAGGCTACTAATGCATCGATATAAATCGATTCTAGCGTTAATGTTGGTGCAGTTTGTGCCACAGTATGTTTCGTATGCTCATCCCAAAATTTCATGGAATGGATAATCGCATTTGATTTTGTGGCACTCGTAATTTTCGATTTGCCATATTGACTGGCATAATGACAAGCTGCTTGTACAATTTTTTCTACGCCTAGCCGTGTCATTATCGTATTTTGAATCGCCATTTCCTGTGGTTGATGATGATAAATATGACCACCGCTATTGGAATATTCACCTTCCGTATTTTCACGAAAAATCACCATATCGATGTCCTTACCATTTGTAAGTGGTGACGCAATACCTTTTAGCGATTTGACCGGTCTGAAATTCACATATTGCTGAAATTGCTTGCGAATGGGCATGATAAACTCCCATACCGTCACATCATCCGGTACTCGTGCATCACCAATCGCACCGAATAATATGGCATCATAACTTCTCAATATAGTGAGCGCATCTTTGGGCATCATTTGGCCATGTTGGACATAATAATCCGAACTCCAAGGAAAAATGGTCGTGTCAATTTGTAATGATGAATCGTCTCGTTGCAGATGTTCGAGCACTTTTAACGCTTCCGTCATCACTTCCTTGCCAATACCATCTCCAGGGATTACAGCAATTTTCACCATTACACATCACCTGCTAAAAACTTTAATGCCGCTAAACGGTAAATGGCCGTCGTTTCTGCCAGTTCTTCAATATCGACATATTCATTAATTTGATGTGGAATTTCACGATCACCCGCCCCAACCGTGACGATGGGTACACCATGGACATGAAGGAAAGTACCGTCTGTTGCACCTGGCACACCATTATAAATCGGCTCTTTTTGCGTCACTTCTGCCACTGCTTCGTAAATAGCCTGTACAACCGGCTGTTCTTTCGCAGTAGCGGTAGCAGGGCGATTATCAAGCACGGTCAGCTTTACTTTAAAGTCTGGATCATCTGCTTGGAGTCGTTCAATAATGGCATCGATTTTGCCTAATAATTCATCATGATCCTGTGCTGGAACAGTACGAATATCAAGCGTCGTCATACAATGATCAGGAATGACATTAATTTGCGCATCCCCTTTCACAGGTGCTCGTAAAATCGTAGGGGTAATCGATGGCCAGTTAAGCATCGGATCACGCCCTAAACGCGCCTGTTCCTCTTTTTCTAATTTTTCAAGTTCTACAATCAAACGAGCCATCCGCCAATTCGGATTAATGCCACTCCAAGAAATCGCACCATGTGCCATTTTGCCAAAAATATCGACCTGTAATCGAATAGCGCCACGTTGTGCAATGCATACATTGTTTTCTTGCGGCTCACAAATAATCGCTCCGTCTACCCCATCCGCCCAGCCATTGCGGATAAAATGTTTAATGCCTAGCATAAGCCCCTCTTCATCACATGGAATACATAAAATGATTTTGCCTGTAAATGACTCGCCATCTAGTAACAATGATTGACAAGCGGTAATCATACATGCGAGATTGCCTTTTGTATCGTTCGTCCCTCGTCCATACATACGTCCATCAATAATTTCCGCACCGAACGGATCATATGTCCACGCGTCCCGATTACCCTCAGTAACAACATCTGTATGCCCTTCAAATAATAAGGTTTTTCCTGGCTTCCCCGAATCAATAATGCCAATAACATTCGGTCGCCCAGGTACAACTTCTTCCACAAATGTTTCAATACCGATAGCTCGCAAATATTGCGCCACGTAATTAGCTACTTCCTGTTCATTGCCATGTGGGTCATGTTCACGATAAACACTTTCGATTCGCACAAGCTTTTGTGTTAAAGCAATAACGGTTTCCCGATCTCGTTGATACGTTGCCGATGTTTTTATAGTTGGTTCAAGCATGTATGAAGCCTCCTTTATATTAGAAAATATTTACAATCCATATTTTCATCTTGTATATTTACTAATATATTGGCTAAATTGATAATCATTCATAGAATTGCATGAAGTTTTTTGCTATTAATAATATGGAAAAATAAGGTTTTTCAATGGGAATCTACATGAAAAATCGTCACAAATAGAAAACACTCGCCCAAAACGCTGTGAGCTCAACGTTTTGGGCGAGTGTTGTATTCGTTCATTATTGATTAAAGTTTTGAAAACCTACTATTTGTTTAACTCCCAGCTAATAAATAGTATTCATACGTAGTAAAGTCCATTTTATGCTTGATTTTCTTTTGGAAAAACTTCGCATTGTCCTCTGTAATTTTGTAAGAACCTGTAACTGGATGAATTGAAGAGAGTTGAAAAATAGTTTGCAATTCCTCTAAAGAAATATCAGTCAATATTTCACTATCTTCAATTATTCTTTCTCCATGAAAGCTCCATGCCACTTCGCGAATAACATTCTCTTCAGAAAGATAATAGGGCGATATCGTTTGCTCTACAAATAGCCGCTGTTCGCTCGCAAAGTGAAGCGCTTCTTGTTGTATACTGTTAGCACCAATAAATAAATAATAGTCATAACCGAACTGGACGAAAAAATCCTCAGTAATCAGTTGACAATAAATATACTCTCTCAGCGCCATTTTACAGACAATAGGAATTTGATCAATGGTTACTAGCATATCTTCTGCCAATGGAATTGTATCAAACGATGGATCATACAATGGAGAAGTTTTTTCCACGTTAACAAACCATATGTCTCAAGATGAATTAGTCGTACATTTTCTATTTGATAAACCTCAAGAAATTTCATTACCGTATCCACATATGCTTTCTCGACCTGTAAATAATCGTTTAACGTCAATATTTCCCCCTGATAAGATTTTCCGATTTCTGAAACACTTGTCCACTCATCTCTCAAATAATGTCCTTCTTCATTTCGATAAGCAGGATTGTATTTTGTAATCCGCCATTGATAGTCGATTTCTTTACTCAAAGATAGGCACCTCCAAATTAAATAAAAAGTTGAGATTAACTACAGTGTTGTGTTGAAAACCTTATCAATTTTCGCTCTATCATAATCTAAAATCCAGTCATTGTGCGTCTCGTAAATATCTATTATTGTAGCGGGAGAAGTTGCCAACAAATCACAACCCCTGTCATCATAGACGTGAAAAATGGTTTTCCGATGACTATTTATGAAGTATACGTCATAGTAAATCCGCGGTTTCAATCCTAAGTCTTGATTGCAAATAGCTTTTAACAGTGGAATATAGTTAAAATCGGAAGTTTTACATTTTAAAGTAAATCGATGCGTTATTAATTTCCCATCTTCATCATCTTCAGGGAATATATATGGTAACGCCTCATGCTTTAATTTCAACAATAAAGATTTGTTCACATAGCGCGGAAATTTTTTTAATTTACGTTTTAAGTTTCTATTATTTTTTAAATCATGAATGTCCATCACGACAAAAATCTCTTCATTTGGCGCATGTAGTGCTTCAAATAAAGTAATGGCTCTTTTATAACACCCTAACACATAAGGGCTATTTAGATAATGATACTCATTTTTCCAATCGACACCAAGTTCAAAGCGAATCCCTATATCCCAACTATAAAATAAAGGTGGTCGAAGTTGTAGATTGGGGTAATTTTCGCGCATAAAGTCATGTAACTGCATTTTATCACCTCATGTCTATTATCGCTTCAGTAGATTCGAAATATGGACAAACGCAAATCATTTGAATTCATTATTACACACCTCCATTTTAAAAATTGTACCTATATTTTATCAAAAACTAATTTCCTATTCTTCAAAAAAACTACTTCTATTAACTTCTATTATCCAAAATATCTTGAATTGTATAATCTGCTAGCACAGATTGAAACGTTTTTTCCGCTTTGGCGATCACCATTGAGATAAAACGTTCTGAACCAGTAGATGGCACAGACCAATACGGTGTTTCATTGTCATTTCCTAGCACACTATAGATCTCTAGCATAGTAATTTGCGCAGGTGCTTTATTGAGACGATAGCCTCCATAGCGGCCACTATGCGCTTGTACAAAGCCCTGTTCTGCAAGCTTCGCAAGTATTTTTCTAACGAACGTAGCATCCTCCCCTAGCGTCTCAGCAATCGCATTACTTTTTAATAGCTCGTTCGATTCTGCCAGTAGGACGATTGCTCGCAATGCTACATGGAACCATTTTGGCCCAAGATCACCCGATTGGATAAGTAGCTGCATGGTCATTCCTCCAATTTTCTAAATACTCTATTATTTTATTTGACTTCTTTCAATCATTGTACTATATTTTAATTGTGATATTTTAATCACAATTAAAATGACAGCGTTTTCAAAAATAAGGAGGGTATGCAATTGGAAAACCGAGTACATCCTGAGTTAAAAATGTTCTTATCGGCTATGCCAGAATCATATTTAACTAGAGAAAATATTGTGGAATCACGTAGCATTATGCATGAATTGCTTGGCAAGGAAGAAGTCACTATGGAAAATATTTCGATATCAGAGCGCTTTATCGCTAGTTCAAACGGAGCACCAGACGTTCGTATCCGTATTTATAAACCAACGGAGAAATACGACACGCTGCCTGCTATTTTGTATATTCATGGTGGCGGTTTTATCATTGGCTCTATCGACATGTTTGATGCAAGTTGTCAGATGCTTGTTTCACAATTAGATTGTGTAGTCGTTTCTGTTGGCTATCGCTTAGCACCCGAACATCCTTACCCTGCTGGTGTAGAAGATTGCTATACAGCACTTGAGTGGCTAGCAGCAAATGCAGATGAATTAGGTATTGATGTAACACGTCTTGCTGTTCATGGTGCAAGTGCGGGAGGTGGTCTAACGGCCGCGGTTTCCTTATTGGCTCGGGATCGAAAAGGGCCGAAAATTGCGTTTCAAATGCCACTTTATCCGATGATTGATAATCGTTGTATTTTACCATCAAATGATGAAATTACAGATGCGAGAGTGTGGAATGGTCCACAAAATCATCGTGCATGGGAAATGTATTTAGGGCCCCAATATGCTGATGAGACGCCTAGTTATGCGGCTCCTTTGCATGCAGAAGATTATAGTGATCTTCCTCCTACGTATACATTTATCGGCGATTTAGATCCATTCCGTGATGAAACAATCGAATATATTGCGAAACTGTCAAAAGCAGGTGTACCGACCGAATTCCATTTATACCCGGGTTGCTTCCATGGCTTCGAGCATATGGTTCCTCAAGCAGAAATCAGTCAACGCGCCATTGAAAATTACATGTATGCCCTTAAAAAAGCGTTTGAAAAAGCAGCTTCGCCTACTACTTAACTAATCAGCGACTCTGGGGTGGATTTATCAGCGATTTCCTGAGTTTTATCAGCGATTCTGGAGGTTTTATCGGCGATTCTGGGGGTTTTATCGGCGATTTCCTAAGTTCTATCGGCGATTTCAGAAATCAATCCAACATTTGTGCCGTTGATGTCCACTGCGGGAGCAGCAACCCTCGCTACGCGCGGTCTGTTGCGTCTAACGTTTTGTGCTGTTCCCGCAGGAGTCCCACGCTCTCCGCTACCATCAACTCCTTTCTACATAAAAACCACAAGAGCATCTAAAGTTAGATGCTCTTGTGGTTTTTATGCGATTATTGCTGACGCGACTCTGTCATTTGCTTCCAAACAGAGCCTTTGGCTTCTTCGCCTTGTTCAATACGAGCGATAGCCATTTTCACTTGAAGCTTTACTTCAAATTCTTTATCATCTTCTGCTGCCTTTAAGGCTGGTAATGATTGCTCTGTCCCTACTTCATATAAATACATTGCAGCACGCCAGCGAACAAGTTTATTTTTATCTTGTAATGCTTGCTGCATCGCCTCTTCAAATTCCACAAACCCTAGGTCACTCATACAGTCTCCTGCTGTACGACGCACCGCAGCACTTTTATCTTGCAGCGCTTTTTCCAAATATGGTACAACCGCTACATCTTCAATCATACCTAAGTAGACTGTTGCCAGACGACGGATAGACATTTGTTCATCTTGCAATGCTAAATCTAAAAGCGGTAAATCGTCTAGTTCAGGGTCTGCCATTTGGTCAAGTAACTGGAAACGTTTTTCCCATTCTGGTTGTTGGAATTGCTCCACTGTTATTTTTAGCTTTGCAGGTTTTTGGTTCACTTTCTCTGCATCATTGATGGAGGCCACAATATCTTCCAAACGATGTGCTGAATACGTTACATCGATTTCTTGTTTAACCGCTTCGGCAATTTCTTCAAGCTCGCCATAACGAACACCGTAATCAATCCATTTACGTTGGAAAATGTAGTTTTCATCGACATCTGTTGCAATGATTTTATTGAAAGCCTCAACAAAACGTTCGCCACAGCTCACACGGTATTCACGTTGGTTATCAAACACCTTTACTTGCAATGGTACTTGCTTATAAAACTGCACATGGACATATACTTCACCGTAAAATTCATTGGCAATTTGGATGTCACTAGCTTCCGTTACATCTTCGCCCAACACTTGTCGAATGCTCGATAAAATACTTTCCCATGCGTATTTCGCATTGCGTTCGACCGCAAAAAAGTCCGCTACATGGTAGACACCTTTCACCCCTTCAATGGCTAAAATAGCTGCCGCTTCACCAGTAGCTTCGTCTTTATTGTCCTTTGTAAAGTTAAAGCTTTTGCCAAACGGTAATTCCGTATCGACGATAATTTTCATAGAATTTGGACTTGGTGTCGGCTCAATTGTAAGTATTTTCATGTAATACGCTCCTTATCCGTTTACGATTTCATCCAAGTACGACCATCTTTCAATAAGATGCTCGTAATGGGCATTCAGCTCATCTAGTTTAGCTGTTAACTCTTGTAGTTTAGTAAAATCAGCGCCAGCGTTCGCAATACCTTCTTCGGTTTCCATAATCGCTGTCTCTGTTTTTTCTATATCATTCGCAATGGTTTCCCATTCTTTTTGCTCTTTAAATGATAGTTTTTTCTTATCTGATTTGGGCTTCTCAACCTTCGGCTTCTCCACTTTCGGTGCTTCCGCTTTTACAGCTGTTTCCTGCTCACGCTTTTGTAAATAATCACTATAAATATCAAGTGATTCATCAACATGTCCTTGTCCGTCTAACACCCAAAGTTTTTTGGCGATACGATCGAGGAAGAAGCGATCGTGGGAAATGGTAATAACGACCCCTGGGAAATGTTCGATAAAGTCTTCTAATACACCTAGTGTTTCAATATCTAAATCATTTGTCGGTTCGTCCAGTAATAGCACATTCGGTTGCTCCATTAATAGTCGTAATAAGTGTAGACGCTTGCGTTCCCCACCTGATAATTTACCGATTGGTGTACCATGTGCATGCAGCGGAAATAAAAAGCGCTCCAACATTTGAGCAGCAGAATAACGTACACCTTCTGCATCCGTAATATCATTTGACGCTTCACGGATATATTCAATCATGCGCTCATTTTCATTCATTTTCGGTAATGTTTGTTTAAAATGGGCAAGTTTGACGGTTGAACCGACATGGATTTCCCCTTTATCTGGTGTCAGTTCGCCAGCCAGCATGTTGAGTAACGTTGATTTCCCAACACCATTGGCACCAATAATACCGATGCGATCGCCTTGTTGCAGTAAAAACGTAAAGTGCTCGACAATTTTTTGCGCGCCAAAAGCCTTTGAAATATTTTCAGCTTCTAATACTTTACGTCCAAGCCGTGTTGTCGCTAAGCCCAATTCAAGTGAAACATCATCTGATTTGCGCTCTAAGTTGTCTTCAAGTTGTTCGAAACGTTGAATACGAGCCTTTTGCTTTGTTGAGCGCGCTTTGGCACCGCGACGAATCCATTTTAACTCCGAACGATAACGATTGCGATCCTTTTGAGCTGAAGCCGCAGCCATTTCCTCACGAATGGCACGCGCTTCTAAAAAGTCGCCATAATTCCCTGTATGACGATATAGTGTTTGGTCAGCAATTTCGTAAATATGTGTCGACAATTCATCTAAGAAATAGCGATCATGGGTAATGAAAATAACAGCACCTTTTAAGCGCATCACCATTTCTTGTAGCCACTCTGTGGACTGTACATCTAAATGGTTGGTCGGCTCGTCCAATAAGTAAAGGTCTGCCGGCTCAATTAACACTTTCGCTAACGCGACTCGTTTTTGTTGACCACCTGACAGCGTTAAAACTTCCTTATCAAACATTTCAATACCGAGCTTTGTTAGCGCCGTTTTTGCAAGAGCATTGACATCCCAAGCTTGTTCCTCATCCATACGTTGCTGTAAGCTAAACAATGTTTTTTGTAAGCTCTCTGATGTCGGATTTAAAGCGAGTGCCGCAACCGTCTCTTCATATTGACGGTTTAATTGTAAAACGGGAGAATCACCAGCGAATACTGCCTGTAATACCGTTTCACCATTGTTAAAAGTAGGTTCTTGCGGTAAATAAGCAATACGGTATTTATTTGGACGGTCAATATCGATTGCATCCGCTTCGATTTGACCGGCTAAAATTGATAACAATGTCGATTTCCCTGTACCATTAATGCCGATAAGACCCGCACGTTCCCCTTCATATATAGTAAATTCAATATTTTGAAAGAGCGTTTTATCGCCCACTGTTTTCGTTAAATTTTGTACGATTAAATGACTCATTATGCTTGTCCATCTCTTTCATTTTGTAATTGCTCTAAAAAGCATACCATAAATTGATGGCGTTCATTAGCCATTTGCTTACCTTTATCAGTCGTCATTAAATCTTTCAACAATAAAAGCTTCTCATAAAAATGCGTGACAGAAGATGTATTTTTACTACGATAATCGTTTTCCGTCATTGTTGTACGCGCTTGTTCTGTGTCATCATATAATTTCCGGCCTTTTGCTCCACCATATGCAAATGTCCGAGCAATGCCCACCGCTCCAATTGCGTCTAAACGATCCGCATCACGAACAATTTTCGCTTCCAGTGATGTCGCCTTGAGCTCATTGCCACCATTAAACGATACTTGAGCAATACAATCACGGATATGTTGTTTCTTCACTTCGCTTATTAGCAATTCATTGATTAATTGGTCTTCTTGTTCTTTGCTATCTGTATACTTCTTATCACTTACATCATGCAAAAGTACCGCCATTTTTACAACTTCCGCATCTGCTTCAGGCTCTGTATGTAAAATCGCTAACGCATTTTGATAAACGCGCTCAATATGTTGAAAATCATGACTTGCATCAAATTGCTCATATATACTACGTACTTTGTTTTTTAAATTATTCATAATCGATATCAGTCCCTTCCCTTTGCCTATTATACTGTATTGCTATTAGAAGTTGGTAACGATGTCGTCATTAATCAAAGAAAAACAAATTATTTATACATATCAATTGACTAATTTTTCAGAATATTGTAGGATAAAAGTACAGAACAATCTTTATTGTTCTGTATACTCACAATTTGCGTAGCGTACAGAAAACTATGTGTTCTACATTTTAAAAAAACTTCAGCGGGCTTACAATTGAATATTGTGAAACAAAAACATGAAATGCGTATAGTGTAACCGATCATCTTCAATAAAAGTGAACACTTTCCCTTACATTTCAAGTTTGTTAACCCGCATAGTGGATGTACAATACAAAAAATGTGAACAACCAGTTAGCTTTGTTTTCGCGACCGTGAAGGTTTTGACCAAATGTTGCAAGGTATATGGATTTTTCATTAAATGAAGCTACCTTCATTTTACTATGTATGTTGAACGTATCTTTGCCTTTAGTGATTAATGTATAACCAATTATGCAATCATGTTGCGAAATGCCGCCTCATTCGAGTTGTGTTAACAAAAAATCGATAATTCATTTAAGCCAAAAGCAAGTAATACGTTACGAAGGAAGTAGGAAATAAAGTGATCGTATGTAATACCCACCCGCTGAAGGAACAATAAAAGCTGCCCATCTTAGTTGAGATGTTGGCAGCTTTTATTCATTTGCTTGCTATTTTAACATTTTATGTTTTTCTTTTTATAAAACCTTTGCGATAACCGCATCAATTTCCTGTAATAGCTCGGCATTTTTCATCGTGGAGCTTAAATTTAAGTGGCTTTGATCAACTTGGATAACAGCTATATGCATGCCTTCTTTAAGGCTAGCACTTGCTACAGGTACCATCCCTTCCATATCAAAGGTCATGATTAAATCTGGAAATCTCGATTGGATAGTTCCTGCCTTTGATAATGTCATATATTCATTCCAGAAAGTTAATTCAACATCCTCAACAGTTAAGCTACCGACATCAAAGCCATTTTCCTTTATCAGAGAAAAATCCTTTACTGTTCCAGATACGAGATGCTCGCCATTTAACAGATGAATAATATTATCTAATTTTTCATCCATTGTGCGCCCACTTAGGAAGCTATATCCGAGCTCAATAGCAGCAGATATTGCATTTGGTGCACCATGTTCCTTCAAATAACCAATTGTTACTGGATTACGTGTCACCGCTACCATTCCTCCAGCTAAAATCGAAGCGTGACGAACTGTTTTCGCTGTGTTTTGTAAATTCCCTTCAGCCAAGCCTTGAATAGCGTAAGCATCTTTTCCACCCGCATAAAATTGCACAGATTGATAATCTTGTTGCTCATGAAGGTTTAAGGAACCCATTATGCCAGTTGGGTGAGCCCGTCCATTACATGGGGCATCTACGATTGGCACGTTCAGTAATACCGATTGTAACCAGCCATTGATTGTCGTTATCGCACCATTTTCATTCGTAATAATTCCTTTTAATCGTTGACCCATATATTCATTCATATGTTGAAAGCTCCAGCATAGCTGTGCATTGGATACATATTGTTCTTCCGCTGAAGGTGCTCCAACCATTGCTACAGTGGCTACTAAATCTTCATCGTTTAATGCCGTTATTTCGATAAGTTGAGGGTTTCCGGCAGCGAAAATTTCCTCCACTAACTTTAAACCTTCCTCAAGAAGACCGCCACCGCCGCCTCCTAGGATTGCACCGCCATAAACAGCAGCTATACCATCCTCATACGTTAACACCTTTACCATCTGCTCTTACCCCTTTCTATTTTCCTATTTTAAGAATAGAAGAGAAGAAGCTATATAAAGCGTCTCCAGCAATAACACCTGCTGCAAAAACAGTCATTTCAGATTCTCTCTTACCTTTTGTTATATAAGTAAAAATAACACGAAGTAAAATACCTACTAAAACTGCCCAACCAGCTATAGGATTGATTAGTAATAAACCAGTCGCAAACAGAATTCCTAATTGTCTCTTTGAACCGCCAATTAATTGAATCAATGCCCCAGGAATCGCCCAGATTAATAACTGTTTCGCTACGTCTCCAGTCACTCCTGATTGGATAGTGGCAGCGTATACATGGTTGACAGGTGCTACTAAATCCTTTGCAAAATAAGATTGATAGGAAAGTAAAACGACAACCGCAGAAATTGAAAATGCTAGCATACCAGCAATCATTTGCTGTTTACGCCCTTCTTTTTCTAATACAGGATCACTGCCGTTACCACGTAAAATAAAACCGGTTTTCAAGTCATAACCCATATCTGCAAATGCTACCCCTGTTGCCGCACTAAAGCCAGCTAACAAAGCAAGAGCAGGTGCCGGGAAACCAATTAGTATTCCGACAATTAGTGTGATAAACGCTACTGCAAATGCAGGGAACCAACCTGCATGCATTGCAGCAATCCCAACGATAAGTTCGTGAACAAATGCTGCAATTGTTGCGAAAATGATAAAGCCAATTAACATTCCAAAAGACATATGTGAGATCATACCACCAATTACAGCTATTAATAATGCAATCGCTAGATAAGCAATAAAACCTACACCAAAACCTTGTCGAATTTCTTTTTGGTCCTTCGAATAGATTAATTCTTCTGACTCTTTAGCCGATCTTTTACTTAGCAAAGTAAAAGCAACCTGGAAAAGGGCTACAATGCCCGCTCCAATCATAATGCCATGCGGAATATAATAGTCATTCAAATCGACATTAAATAATTGAACAGAATAACCTCTCAATAAAAGACCAATTCCAAACATAGTGAGGGCCCAAACATTCCCAATAAACGCTACCCCAAATGCTGACATTGGAATTTTAAGAACAGACCCCACAATACCAATTAACACACCACCAATTAAAACTTTTGCATTTTTTCCGCCTTTATCGCCAGCTTTAATAGCCTCTGCTGTTGCAATCCCTGGTGGCCAGGTACCTGTTGCTGGGAAAATCTTTGTATCAAAAAATTTATATAATAATAAAGCATCCACAAACATCGCTAATATAACACCAATAAACAATGGCAAAACTAAATTTTCATAACCTAAAACATACGGAATACCAATTGGCAACATTAAACTACTCGCCGCACTAAAAGTAGCCGATGATATGGCGGTCTGTATAATATTTTGTCTATGCACAGATTTGAATGCAATTAGCTTGCCAATTGGAATTCTTCCTAAAATCATCGCGAATATAGCACCAATGATGGATGTATTAGCAGAAATCCCTAACGTCGTAATCAGCTGTATCCCAATGATTGCCCCTACCACAGATGTTAAGACAATCATTAGTAAAGTTACAGGCTCCAATGCCCGCGGATGTAATACTTTATTATTCATAGTGTCAGGTCCCCTATTGTTGTTATAGTTTAGATATGTGCGATTGAATTTGATGAGCAGTTTTCATTAACTGTTCAAGCATGTATTTCTCCCTTTGATCGTCAATGTCATATACTAATCCAGATATCGTTAGAGATGCCATGATTTCCTTCTTATAATTGAATAATGGTACACTTATACCAAAAGCATGTTCATCGTACTCCCCGACAGTAACGCACCACTTATTTTGTCGTATGGTTTGTAGCTCCTCTAGTAAATTATCAAGAAGCTTTTTATGTTCCTCTTCAGACTGCTTTTCATGAAAATAGGCTAACAATTCTAGCTGCCTTTCTTTGTCTAAATAGGCAAACATAACTTTACAGGAAGCACCAATATAAAGTGGTGTTTTGGTACCTAAAGACACCGCGTATTTTATATTTTTACTACTTTCAGCAATTTTTGTTGTAACACCGTACTCATTATCCATATAAGTTAGAAATACTGATTCATTGATTTCACTTGCAAGACTTTGCATCAATTCATAAATTGTAAAGTGAGGGTCACTTGTATTGGACAGCGAGTCATGAAATATAAACATTTTATAACCTAATTTATATTTTTTTGTGACTTCATCCTGTAATAAATACCCTGCTTCCGTAAATGTATTGATGGTTCTTTGCACAACACTAGTATGCAATTTTGTCATGCGTGAAATTTCACGTACACCTAATGCACTTTCAGTCGTTGCGAAGCATTCTAATATATCCAATGAATTTTTTAATGTCTTGACAGTCATTTATATATTTCTCCTTTTATACGTTTTGGTAACCGTACCGTTTTTCAGCTACCTCTAAAGAAATATATCCATTTATTAGATCTTTTTCAATTGCTTTCGTATTTCTCTCTTGTGGATTGCCATAGCCACCCCCTGTTGCTGTGACAAGCTCAATACGATCTCCTTTCTGTAATTCATAATTGGCAAGCACTCCTACTGGCCCCACCTTTGTACCATCTTTTTTATGAATAATTAGATAGTTATGCGAGCCTTCCTCACCATCATTTAAGCCAAATGGTGCAAATTTATGTCTACCTAAGTTGACAGAAACCTTTTGGCCATCATGATTAACGGTATAAACGCGGCGTACACCTAAGCCACCTCTATATTGCCCTGCACCTGCACCATCGCAATTTAAGCTATACTCATCAATCTGAATACCGTATTTTGTCTCTGCAATTTCAACAGGGAGATTATATGTTTCTCCATCACCCATACAATATTGCCCATTTTGGCCATCCTCATCATTTGACGCTCCCCAACCACCTACTGAAGGCTCGACAATTAGGAAGGATTCATTATTTTCAGGATTTTTGCCTGTTAAAATAAATGTACAAACAGACTGCAAATGCCCTGCTGATAACCTTTCTGGTAAATGTGGTGCAAGCGCCTTCCAAATTAAATCTGCTGCTCCAATACGTGCCTCAAAGTTCATTGAAACAGGATGTGGACGCTTGGCTGATACAATTGAATTATCATCTGTAAGAATTGTTAAGCGTTTAAAGACACCTTCATTAATGACATCAATATCTCCAAGTAGAGCTAAGAACATTACACGAACACTAGCCATTAAACCAAATTGTGAACAGTTTACTGGTACATTGACAGCAGGATGTGAGCCTCTAAAGTCACAAATAAATTCTTCATCGCTAATCGTTACTTTCACTTTAATTGGATAAGGTCCCCCTTTTAATGGATCGCCTTCGATAAAGTCTTCTGCATAAAATTCACCTTTTGGTAGATGTTGAAGCTCAATCTCTGCAATTTTTTCACCCTTGTCCAATAATTTTTGAATGGACAACTTCACCGATTCAGCACCAAATTTCCGACAAAGCTCTGCAATCCGTTTTTCACCTGTTTTTAAGGCTGCTACTTGTGCAAACATATCTCCAATCGATAGCTCTGGTAGACGAACATTTGTTGAAATGATTTCATAAATGCCTTGGTTGAGCTCACCCTTTTGATAAAGCTTTACACCTGGTAGCTGAAGACCTTCCTGATAGATTTCATTTGAATTACTTGTAAATGAACCAGGGTCCATCCCACCTACTTCGGTCCAATGTGCTTTATTTGCAGAATAAGCAATAATTTCTCCGTTGTAGAAAATCGGTAAAACCAATCCTACATCTGATAAATGCGAGCCTCCTCCAACATAAGGGTCATTAATAATAATGACATCACCTTCGTTTAATTTTCTCCCATTATCATATTTTTCTATGACATGTTGAACCATTGGACTCAACATCCCAATAAAACTTGTCACACCGTTACCTTGGCTAATCAAATTACCCTTGGCATCAGTTAAACCACAGGCATAATCTAAAACCTCATAGATAACAGGGCTCATAGATGAGCGAGCTAATGCAACAAACATCTCATCTCCAATGGCCAGCAATGAATCTTGAATAATTTCTATAGCAAATACATCTTTTTTCATGTGTTATTTTCCCTCCATCTCTACAATTAGATTGCCGTATTTATCTATTTCAATCGATTGCTTTTCATTTATCACAACTGTAGATGTAGGACTTTCCACAATAGCAGGACCAGCAATAACATAGCCAGGTACTAACTTTTGTTGATCGTAGACATGAACCTCTACCCAGCCTGTTTCTTTGACGTATAACTTTCGTGTCGCCTTAATACATGTAGTAGCATCAATATGTGAGAAATTTAACTCCTTAAACTGGACGGCTTCCTCTTTGCCATAAATCGTGAGATGTAAATTGACTAGCTCTATTGAAGTCTCCGGTAAGTCAAAAGAGAACTCCTGTTTATGTTTGATATGGAAAGCTGTTGCTAATTGAGCGAGCTCTTCTTCTTGAAGCGAAATATTTGATGCATTCAATTTCACTGCATGCTCTTGACCTTTATAGCGCAAATCATAATTAATTTCGAAATAATAATGTTCCTTCGATAAAGGTGCATCCGCATAAGCATTTTCAATAGCCTCATCAATATTTTTTTGAATAGCAGGTAAATGATGCTTATCAAAATTCATTAAGCTTGTTTGAATATAATCTTGTCGATATTCTGTCATCATCATCCCTAAAGCTGAAAAGACCGAAGAGCCGTATGGAATAATAACTTTCTTCATGCCTAATTCTTCAGCTAAACTAATCGCATGTAGTGGACCACCGCCACCAAAGGCAACCATTGTAAAATCCTCAGGGTCATAGCCTTTACGAATAGAAATGAGCTTAAGAGCATTTAGCATATTAGAGTTGGCAATATCTAAAATTCCTTGCGCTGCTTCTTCTGCCGTCACTTTAAACGGTTTCGCGATTGCTTCAGTAAGTGCTTCCTCCACTTTGTCAATAGACACGGGATTATCGAAGTTTTCTAATGATAATCTACCTAAATAGACATTTGCATCTGTAATTGTTGGCTGCGTATTGCCTAAACCATACGCAACAGGACCTGGATTTGCACCAGCAGAATCTGGACCAACTTTTAAGGAGCCAAATTGGTCCACGCGTGCGATGGAACCACCTCCATTACCGATTTCAACAATATCTACAACAGGTGTTTTAATCGGATAACCTGCAAATTTTTCATTTCTTTCAATATAGTAATCTGTTGTAACATTTACTTTTCCTTCAGTAATGAGTGAACATTTTGCTGTTGTTCCACCAACATCAAATGCAATGATATTTGATTCATTTAATAGCTCTCCTAGTTTTGCAGCACCAAACATACCCGCTACAGGACCAGATTCAACTAGATTAATTGGCAATTCCATCGCTTTATCAAAGCTTGTCGTTCCACCGTTTGATTGCATTATTTTTAAATGTTCTGTTATACCAATCGAGCTTAATTTTTCTTTTAGGTTTTTTAAATAAGCGTGTGCAATTGGTTTTACATATGAATTTAAAACAGTCGTGTTTGTTCTTTCATATTCTCGATACTCTTTAATCGTTTCGCTTGAAAGTGTGATGTACACCTCTGGCCAAAGCTTTTCAATTGCTTCTTTTAGCTGTAATTCATGAATTGGATTTTTATAGCCATGAATCAATGAAATAGCAATAGCCTCTACACCTAATTCCTTGAATTTCTCAACAATTACCTCGACTTCATCGGTATTAAGCGCTTTCATAACATTCCCTTTAAAATCGATGCGCTCATCAATTTCTTGTCGTAAGTAACGCTCTACAAAAGGTTCTGGTTTTTTATATTTAAAATTATATAGGTCTGGACGATTACCACGAGCAATCTCTAAAACATCACGGAAGCCTTTTGTTGTAATTAACCCGACTACGCCCCCTTTTCTTTCAGTTAATGTATTAATAATGACCGTTGAACCATGAATAAATGATTCAATCAATGAATCTTCCGTGACGTGTCGCCCTAATACATTTAAAATACCGTCCTCAAAATGACCTGGAGTCGTATGTCCCTTGTCAAATTGAAGATTTCCCTTCTCATCTGTAAAAACTAGGTCAGTAAAAGTACCACCAATATCTGTTGCGATTTTCAAGTCTTCATCCCTCCGTGTTCCTATTATCGGAACAGTGTTCCAATTAAGAATTAAATAAATTATATGCAAAAGAAAAAGAAAATTCAATGTATTTTATAAATAAAAATTCATTTGACAATTAAATTTATAGTAATTACCTACTTTTTCTTGCCATTAATGGGTAGTTATTTATAAAAAATAATAAATATACCATTTCATAAATACACAATTATTGGTTATAAAAATACAAAAAGACCCTGGTCATATACCAGAGTCCTAACCTACATAATTTACCGTAAGACTGCTTAAAGCGAGAAAGAGCCCTTTATGCCAATGAATGTACTCATTCGAATTGTCATATTTTTTGGCTAAATCGTTTTTTACTTATTCAATATTGGGCCTCCCTACTTTTATTATATGATTCAGAACAATCCTACCGCATGTCCTTCACTATCAACATCTAGATGTAAATATACCGCCAATACATAAAACATAAGTATCTACGATAGGGTTCCCCAAGCCTTTTTCTACTGTCAGCCTACAAGGCATAGCCAAGAATAAGTTCCCCTTCTAATCATATAGTTTTTAAGAAGTCTATTAAGAGGGGGTTATATTATGGTAATCACACCCGGCATTGAAGATCTACCTTATGTACTTCAGGAAAATGGTGTGAAGTTTTTTACGTTAGTAGCAGAAGAAATCACATGGGAATTAGTCAATGGCATTTTTATCAAAGCATGGGGTTACAATGGCTCCACTCCAGGCCCAACAATTCGTGTTTATCCTGGAGATAAAGTTTGTATTAGAGTCATTAATCACTTACCTGTCCATACAAGTGTGCATTGGCACGGATTAATCGTACCTAATGTTATGGATGGTGTCCCTCCAATTGAGCCCTCCCCATTTATTGAACCTGGCTATTATTTTGATTATCATTTTACAATCGTCAACCCTCCTGGTACGTATATGTATCATTCCCATGTAGAAGTTTCTATACAGGACAATGCAGGGTTATTAGGTGGCTTTATTGTTGAGGACCTTGCAAATGACTACACGCCAAATTACAAAGATTATCTCTGTTTACTGCAAGAATGGGCAGTAGGCGCACTACCATGGGGAGATTTAACAAAAGGAACATATGATTTAACTTTTATTAAACCGGATTTTAATTTCTTTACTATCAACGGACGTTGTTACCCGTTAACCGAACCTTTAAAAGTCAGCTATGGCGATACTGTTAAAGTACGTTTTGGCAATATTCAAATGCACCACCACCCTATGCATTTGCATGGACATCAATTTAAAGTAGTCGGTGCAGATGGTTTTCCAATTGCCCCACAAACACAAATTTATAAAAATACGATACTCGTCGCATCAGGTGAAACATGGGATATTAGCTTTCAAGCCAATAACCCAGGTATTTGGCCAATGCACTGTCATATGCCTCATCACGATACAAATAATGGTGTAGTTGGCTTAGGAGGTATGTTTACTACTGTAAAATATGAAGATATCCCGAATTAATGGAGTAAACCTATTTATTTCTATTCACAAAAGAAAAAGCATATAAAATGTCTCCATTTTATATGCTAAATTCTATTTAAGGCAGTTCCCAAAACTACTAGTAAACGATAGAAAAGATTTTTCTAAGTCCACTTGTAAAGGAAACTCATGGTCATTAAAACAATCCTACCGCATGTCCTTCACGATCGACATCCATACGTAAAGCAGCTGGTTGTTTCGGTAAACCTGGCATCGTCATAATATCGCCTGTTAAGCAAACTAAGAAGCCTGCACCAAGCTTTGGAATGACTTCACGAATTGTCACTGTGAAGCCTTCAGGACGACCAAGTAATGTTGGTTGATCAGATAATGAGTATTGCGTTTTCGCCATACAAATCGGCAAAACGTCCCAGCCAAATTTTTCGATTTGGGCAATTTGCTTTTTCGCTTGGTCTGTAAATTGGACATCTTTCCCGCCATAGACCTTTTGTACAATCGTACGAACTTTTTCTTCAATCGATTCTGTTACGTCGTATAAAGGTGAGAAATTATTTTCTTCATCTAGGACTGATAGTACTTGCTCAGCTAGGGCTAAACCGCCTTTGCCGCCCTCTTCCCAGACATTCGTACGGGCAATGCGGACATGATTTTCTTGACACCAGTTCAGCACTGCTTCTAGTTCTGCTTCTGTATCTGTAATAAATCGGTTTAAGGCGATAATTGGTTCAACACCGAATGTGCGAATCGTTTCCACATGTTTGGCTAAGTTTTCAATGCCTTGTAACAGTGCAGCCACGTTTTCACCAACGAGTGCTGTTTTCGCTACACCGCCATGCATTTTCAACGCACGAATTGTTGCCACGATAACTACAGCACTTGGTTTAAAGCCTGCTTTACGTGCTTTAATGTTCATGAATTTTTCAGCACCTAAATCGGAACCGAAGCCTGCTTCTGTTACGACGATATCAGCAAGCTTTCTTGCTGTTTGTGTTGCCATAATGGAGTTACAGCCATGTGCGATATTCGCAAATGGACCGCCGTGAATAATAGCAGGTGTCCCTTCTAATGTTTGCACTAAGTTTGGTTTGAACGCATCTTTTAATAGTAATGTTAGTGCACCTTCTACTTGTAAATCACGCACAAATATTGGCTCACGCTCAAATGTATAACCGATTACGATGCTTGCTAAACGCTCACGTAAATCATCGATGCTAGTTGCCAGACAGAATACCGCCATAATTTCAGAGGCAACTGTAATATCAAAGCCGTCCTCACGTGGCATCCCCTGTACGGGCCCACCAAGACCGATAACCACTTTTCTTAGCGCACGGTCATTTAAGTCCATTACACGTTTCCAAATGATGCGGCGAGGATCGATGTTTAACGCATTGCCTTGATGGATATGATTATCTATAAAGGCTGATAGCGCATTGTTAGCTGCTGTGATAGCATGCAAGTCTCCAGTAAAATGCAGATTAATATCTTCCATTGGTACAACTTGCGCGTATCCACCGCCTGTTGCTCCACCTTTAACACCCATTACTGGGCCAAGGGAAGGCTCACGCAAGGCAACAACAACATTTTTCTTTAATTGATGAAGGGCATCTGCCAATCCAACTGTTACTGTTGATTTTCCTTCACCAGCTGGCGTTGGACTAATCGCAGTTACTAAAACGACTTTGGCATCCGGACCATTTGCTGTTATTTTTAATGGATCGATTTTTGCTTTGTAGCGACCATATTGTTCAAGTGCATCTTCTGGAATGCCCGCCGCTTCTGCAATGTCTATAATAGGTTTCATAACCGCTTGGCTAGCGATTTCTAAGTCTGATAAAGGGTGATTTTTCGTTGTCATACGGCACCTACTTTCTATACTATTCAACTCCATTATAGACTTTATTGTGAAAGAAAACACAGTTAGTTATGCAATATTTCGACAATCAATTGACATCTGTATTTAATTCATGTATGTTCTAAGAGAAAATGCAATTTTTCATTTTTTTATCAATTGTCCCATGAATTAATTGATAGTATTTTACATTCAAGCGCATTGGAGGCGAATGCTTTATGCAACAAGGAATCGTAAAGTGGTTCAATAACGAAAAAGGTTATGGCTTTATTGAATGTGATGATGGAGAAGATGTATTTGTACATTTTACGGGCATACAAGAGGAAGGCTTCCGTACACTTGAAGAAGGACAAAAGGTTTCATTTGATGTAGTGGAAGGCAATCGCGGACCCCAAGCATCAAATGTTGTTAAATTATAAGGAAAGGAGCTGTTCAAAGCGAACAGCTCCTTATTTTTTGGACGTATTATGGGTTAAGCCAATAAAATGCATTAGGGAACATTAATGTTTCTTTCGACCGATCACTGTCCCTCAATGTAACACCGAATGGCCCTTCACATTTACGCCCAAGCATCATTTTCGTTGCGGCAGCTTCTTCATAAAAATCTAACCGGATATTAGGTAAATGTAATGAAATAAATGCTGAATGTACCTCCGGCTCCTCTAGTTGCAATACTTCCTGCCAAAGCTTTGCGGTTGCCATAGCATCTTGCACATAAAATTGCACAGATTCCATCGTAATATGTTCCGTTGTTTTGAGCGCGCCACTTGCCTCTAATTGTGCGTAGCGCTCCTCGTCCCCGTCAGCCCATTCAATAAAAAACGGAAAATCGATTGCTTGCCCTTGTTGCCCGAAGTGTAATAGCTTCCATTGCACCATCGAGCCATCAGGTCTCGTTCGACTACAAGCATCTGGTCCATAAACTTCTAAACCAAGCGCACGTAAACGCTGTGCCTCTTCCTCTATTTTTGTTGTGCGTAAAGCAATTCTTGAAAAACCGTAGCGCTCAGAATGCTGTTTAAAAGTATAATGCAAAGAATACGGTAATTTTGCCGCTTCCTCGAACAGCGCACGATCATAAATCGCTATTTGCTCAATATAACTTAATCCAAAATAGCTTAACGTATTATACGTTCCCCACATTGTGTGCTGCCCGCCATTTACGGTATGTATATGACGTTTATTTAAAAAGACTTTCATATTTTCTGGTGATGGTACTTGGTGAACTAAATGATCAAAATACAAAGTCATATTTCTCACTCCTTTTTGTCCTTTCATTATATACTTTACCAGTTTGTTTTGTAGGTTTATGTCAAAATTAAAAATTTTCAAATAGTGATATTTATCCATCCTATGAAATTATTTTATAGGATGCCATCCAAGACTGAAATCGTTTTTTCAGAGATACAAAAACTTAAAGTTTTAAGCATGTGAAAAAGGGTATTACTTTACAAAGGTTTGAATTGTTTTAGTAAATGTTGCAGCAGAAAGGATAAAAATATGAAAAGATCTTTATACGTCCGTCTAGTCATTCTAATTTTTTGCTTTTTCACCTTTATGAATGACGTAGAAGCAATGGAAAATCACGAAGCTAATCGAAAAGTCATCTTGATTTCCTTTGACGGCATGAAAAATGACTATACGAATCAATATGTGCAAGAAAATAAATTACCCCACATTCAACAGCTACTAGAAAATGGCGTTACTGCAAAAAACCCTATGACCATTACCCCTTCTCTTACTGCTCCTTCACATGCAGCAATTGCCACAGGGGCTACACCTAAAGAAACAGGCATTGTCAGTAATCATTTTCACGAACCAAGTACAGCGTTAGATAAAGAAAAAAGTGGCTTCCGTGCGGAAATTGAAGTTCCCCCATTATGGGTGGAAGCGAGAAAACAAGGGAAAACAACTGCTACCGTAGCATTTCCCGGTGCTAATCCTAAAGAGGAAAAACAAGGTGATTACTCTATTTATTTCGGCGAAACATGGTCTCCTAGTCGTCTTGAGTCGTTAACTTTTAATACAACGACTGCCTGGCAACAGTCTCCTACAAGCTACAGTGCTTTAAAGGAAGCCGAATTCTCTATTAACATGAAAAAGGAAAAAAATCGTCGCATTTACGTTTTAGCGATTGACTCAACAAATGATCAACAACAAAACTATGACACGTTTGTATTTTCCGAAGATCGAAAGGTGGATAATACTGACTTTATAGTTAAAGGCAATGAATGGGGTTCACTTTCCCTTGAATTAAAAGACCAACAAAGAGCTGGCTTTTGGTTCAAAATGAAAGGAAATAACGAAGACCTTAGCCAACCTGTCAAGCTGTACCGCACAGCCGTAACTTCTAGCCTAATTAGTGGCCCTGAAGGTTTTGCCAATGAGATTGACAAAAAATTTGGTTTTTATCCAGTACAAGATGATGACCGTGCCCTTGACAAAGGATGGATTACAAGAATGGAATATGAAGAAATTAGCACACGTTCAGTCATGTGGGTTACAAATGTTTCACTCTATATAAAACAGCACTACAATCCTGATTTGCTTATGTTTTATGCACCACACATCGATCATGAACAACATAAGTATTTATTAATCGATCCTCGTCAGCCAGATTATTCAGACGAAAAATCCAAACAAGATATGCGCTATATCGAGTGGTCGTATCAGTTAGCAGACGAGGTAGTCGGTAAAACAATGCAAACACTCCAAGATCATGACGATTTATTTGTCGTCTCCGATCATGGAATGGAACCTGCCCATTCTACTCTTTCGCCTAACAAAGTATTACAAGATGCTGGCTTATTAACGGTAGATGAAAAAAATAACATTAACTATGCCAAATCAAAAGCATACGCTATTCCTAGCGGCTCAGCAGCCCATGTCTATATTAATCTAGAACATCGTGAAAAAGGTGGCATCGTGCCTCCCGAAGAATATGAGCATGTCCGCGATCAAATTATGCAAGCTTTTAAAGAGGTGGAAGTTACATATAACAAAGGCGCAATGATGCAACATGATTTTAAAAAATTAAAGTCTAATTTCTCATTAACGACTGTTCAATATTATGTTAAAGATATTTGGAGCCTTCTGATGGAACCAAGAGTGCATCCTTACGAGAGTGTGTTGAAAAATGATAATATCAACCTTTTGGAACATCAAAATGCCGGCGATGTCGTATTGATTGGTGCGCCTGGCTACGTTATGGGAAGCGATATCGAAAAAAATGTAACGCCCCCTATTCAATTAGGGACGCATGGAGGGGATGCTAGCAGAAGCATGCTGAGACCTGTATTTATGGCAACTGGCAAAGACTTTTACAAAGATAAAAAATTAAACGCCACATCTAATTTAGATATAGCCCCTACTATTTATCATTTACTTGAGTTGGATATCCCACCATTTGTAGAGGGCGAAATCATTACAGGGCTTGTCAAAGAAAAAACTATACGGAATAAAGGGAATGATTAAGCAAATCATTCCCTTTTAACTGTTGCGAGCAAATGCCTTAAAAATTTTAGTGGCGATTTCAAGAGGTTTTAGTGGCGTTACCTAAGGTTTTACTGGCGATTGATTATGTTCCACTAGCAAAAATGACTCACCAATTAGGCAAGTCATTTCTAAAAATTTATATTTACTTAATCAAAAATGATTGTGCCTGCATAAATGGCATTTGTTCTAACGCCTGGTTTAATTTCCCCATTGATCGAATAAATGTTTTTATCCATTAATACTAAGCCTTCCCCACAAGGTGCATCAAATGGAATCTTGCCTACAGAACGCCAAGTATCTTTGGCTGCATTATAGATAAGCACATCTTTATTCCAATTAAACTCATAAGGATCTGCAGTAAAGTATTTCGTTCTAAATGCCAATAGCTCGTCATCTTTCAATGAACCTAAATTTTTCACTGCATTATCATATACGTCTTTATTAAAACCACCAATTACCATCATTTCATTGTTATTTAATTTAACCGAATTGGCACCTAGTAAAGATATTTCCTTGCCGTTCACTTTGACAGAAGAAACTTTTGTCCATTCATTTTTCTTTATATTATATTTATAGCCATCTGTATAAGCGATTGATCCTCCACCACTAAATACATAAAGATCGCCATTTAAAACTTGTGCTACACTTTGATTTCGAACGCTTTCACCTGGAATAGGTGCTAGCTCTTTCGTTTTCAATGTTTTTAAATCATATTCGTATAATTTATTGCTCTCTTTCGCATTTTGCTTACCAAGTCCAATGTATAACTTGCCATCTTTCTCCACAGCTATTCCATCACTAAACGTAAATGGCAAATCCCCTATTTTTTCTACTTGTAATTTTTTATGTTTATCAATCGTTAATAACGTAATATCGTCTGCATATTCTTTATTAGGACTTCCCCCAACATAATAAATTCCTTTATCAGTCGTAATCGACGAACCATAGCCTATCTCATAATTAAGATTCGTATGTTCGACCATCGTTAACTTATTTTTCTCTTTTTTATAAACATAAATATCAGAGTAATGTTGCTTTGCGCCTCCATTTAATACAGTTTCATAAGGGAAATTTGCTCCCCCTCCTACAATTAAATAATCTTTATAAGAGCCAGATAACACGCCGGCAGTTCCTTTATTCTTGTCAAACCCTTTTTGTGCCTCAAGCTCTCCTGCATATTCCCATGTTATTCGTTCCACTGAATCTCCGCCTTTAGAAGCTTCTACCTTACTTCCAATACCTACGCCTAATACCAACATCGATGTCATAGCAGCTACCAAAAATTTTTTCATCATTTCTCCTCCTCATATAGAAATACCATCAAATTTCTTATTATAGATAATGACAAAATATCTCCAATCACCTCCTTTGGGGATTGCATTTATTTCTAAATCACCTTAATAAAAATCTTAATATTCCGAATATTTAACCGTTAAAAAATTTTGAAAGGATACCTTACAGAGAAAAGAGGTAGTATCGACAACCTTAGTGGTATATAATCTGCGTTGGAAGTCGTAAAGTGAATGTATTTTTGAATCTAAGAAGAACACAGCATTCTTCTTTTACAATACAATCTCCTTTCTAGCAATTGCGTTAACATTCAATTGCTAGAAGCTGTTAGGAGATAGAACTAATCGTGTTGCTAGCCTTTCAATGACTTTCTTTTTTATAAGCTAAAACCCCTCGACAAAATGTCATTTGTACATCATAATCGCTGTTTAAGACAACTATATCCGCATCCTTGCCGACAGAAATACTGCCCTTTCGATGACTAATATGTAACTGTTTTGCAGGATTACTTGACGTCATTTTAATGATATCTTCCAACGTACAGTCACAATAATGAAGCATATTTTTCATGGCATCCTTTAACTTTAAAACACTGCCCGCTAACGTGCCGTTTTGTAAAACAGCCGTCCCATCTTTTACAATGACTAATTGGCCTCCTAAATCATAGTTGCCATTTTTTAAACATTTTGCCCGCATGGAGTCTGTAATTAAAATGAGTTTCTCGCTTTTTTTGTTTCGATAAGCTAGCTGAATCATTTCTGGACATACATGGATGCCATCGACGATTAACTCCGCATATAATTCGTCTAGAAGCATAGCCGCACCTACAACGCCAGGCTCCCGATGATGCAAGCCTTTCATTTGATTATACAAATGCGTTACCTGTGTTGCGCCTGCACTAATGGCCTTCTTAACATCAGCAAATGTTGCATCCGAATGGCCAATTGAGACGACAACACCCTGTTGTTTGAGGAACTGAACGAGTTCCAAACCACCCTGTTGCTCAGGAGCCATCGTCACCAATTTAATCGTACCTTTAGCTAGTTGTTGCCACTTTTCAAATACTGCAATTTCCGGCTTAATAATAAACTCAACGGGTTGAGCGCCAGCCATGCTAGGATTAACAAATGGCCCTTCCAAATGAACCCCAAGCACTTCCGATTGCCCTGATGTTTGATAATTTTGTATAAAATCCGCTGCATTTTTTAATGCTTTAGAAATATTATCATCTGATTGAGTCATCGTCGTTGCTAAAAAGCTTGTTGTACCTTCTTGCGGTAATGCTTGGACGATTGTTTCCAGTGCTGCAATATCGCCATCCATAACATCAGCGCCAGAAGTCCCGTGAATATGAATATCAATCATGCCAGGTATGACTGTTTGTCCATGTAAATCGATAATATCGGATTGATCATCCACATTAAAATCGGTCATCCATCCTAGTGCTAAAATTTCCATCCCTTTTATCTTAATAAATCCATTGGGAATCATCTGATTTTCTGCGTAAATTTTTGCATTGATTAACACAATTGATTGATCCATTTTATCGTACCCCACAATTTCCACTTCTTCTCTAGCCTTCAGTCTGCTTTATAACATCTTTTCAATGACCGCTTCTGCCGTTAATTCTTTGTTGTGAACGGATTCCTTGTTCGTTTGCTTAAAATATTCAAGGTAAAGCAAATCTAAAAGATAGAGCTGAGATATCTTTGCCGATAAACTGCCCCCTTGGAGTGGCCCTTCATTTGCCCCACAAAGCAATGTAATATCCGCAAAACTTGTCAAAGGAGATTTTGCGAATCTCGTGATGGAAATAATTTTTGCCCCACGTTCTTTTGCTACTTTTGCTACTTCAATCGTATCTTTCGTGGAGCCCGAATAAGATATAAGAACAGCTACGTCTTGATCAGTCATTAACGCCGCAGACATAATTTGAAGATGTGAATCGATTGAACACTCCGTTTTATTCGTAATTCTCATAAATTTATTTTTTGCTTCCATCGCTGTCATCAATGATGAACCGACGCCAAAAAAGTGTATTCTTTGTGCCTTAACCATGCACTGAACAGCATGCGCAATATCATTTTCTGATAGTAAATTAAACGTTTCTGTTAGTGCATGGACATTTGAAGATAACACTTTAGAGGATAGCTCTGCAATGGTATCTTGCATCGTGATTGCCCCTAGTTGCGGGGTTTCATTATCAAGTGAAATGCTGTGCGCTAAAACAATTTTAAACTCCTGATAGCCTTTAAGATCCATCGTTTTACAAAATCGAAATACACTCGATTCTCCAACACCACATGCGTCTGCCAAATCAGTAATCGACATGTAAATGACATCTTTTATATTTTCGAGAATATAATCAGCTACCTTTTTTTCCGTGTTTGTAAATGAATTGTATCTTGAATGAATGAGTGAAAATATATCTTGATTTCCCATTATAGTACTCCTTCTATTAATCGCCTCTTAAATGAAGTGATACTGCACCAAGAACGCCGGCTTTATTTCCAAGAGAGGCTTTCATAATTTTTACATCTGAGAAACTCTCCATCGTTAACGCTTTAACTTGCTCTGCTATATTGTGGACGAGGTTTTCCTGCTCCATTACTCCACCACCTATTATAATCGCTTGAGGATTAAAAATGTGAATGAAGGAAGCTAACCCTAATGCAATTTCTAAAATCCAATCTTGATAAACTTTTTCTAAACTTTTATCTCCTTGGTGCATCTTTTCAAATATGACCCTACCATTTATAAAGTCAGTGTTAATTTCCTGTGCTTTTTTAATGAAAGCGCTAGTAGATGCATACGTTTCATAGCATCCTCTACTACCACAGTTACAGTTTTCACCGAAAGGATGGGTAATAACATGCCCGAATTCTGCCGCTAATCCATTATGACCTTTATAAATGTTAGAGTCTATGATTATGGCACCACCAATACCTGTACCATATGTTATACATAGAAAATCTTTAAAGTGCTTTGCTGCACCAAAATACTTTTCTCCTAAAGCAGCTGCATTGACATCATTTTCAACTTTAACAGGGACGTTAAATTGATTCTCAAGAATCGTCTTTAATTTAGTACCTGTATAGTTTGGAATATTGTCGTTGGCATAAAGAATAGAACCATCAGTACTATCAACTTGTCCTGCAGTGCTTATGCCGATTGCGTCAAAACCTTGAAATTCATTTATTATTTTAATTAGTTTTTCAACTAAATACTTTCCGCCTTTTTTACTTTCCGTATCATATTCTTTAAATACTTCGATGTGCCCATCTTTAGTGACGATACCTACTTTTATCGATGTGCCACCAATATCAGCTGCTAATATTTTCACTTCAATCATCCTTTAAAACACTATTATCATAGCCTGACAATGTCATTGACTATTGAATCGCACGTACAAATCTTTTTGTAATTTCCATTGGTCTTGTAATAGCCGTACCAACAACTGCTGTATGAACGCCCAAATCAAAAACGCGCTTCAGTTCTTCTGGCGTCCAAATACCGCCTTCAGCAATAACAGGAATCGGAAAACTTTCGACTAATCGTTGAATCAACTCTAAATCCGGCAATTTTTTGCCATTCGTATAGGCTGTATAACCACTCAACGTCGTACCTAAGCAATCAAACCCTAACTCATAAGCCTCTTGCGCCTCTTCAAACGTAGAGCAATCTGCCATAAAAATTTGATCTTTATATTTCGCTCTAATTGCAGGAAACTGTTCACTGATTGTCTTGCCATCTGGTCGGATCCTTTTCGTTGCATCAAGGGCAATAATATCGACCCCCTCTTGATAAAGCAACTCAACCTCTTTACATGTCGGTGTGATAAAAACGTCGGAGCCATCGCACGTCTTTTTAATAATGCCGATAATCGGCAGTTCCACCATTTCCTTAATTTCTCTAATATCTTCTATACTATTTGCTCTAATTCCTTTAGCGCCTCCAAGCATCGCAGCATAAGCCATTTTACCCATGATAAAAGAGCTGTGAAGTGGTTCCTCTGGGAGTGCCTGACATGAAACGATCAGTTGTCTTTTAATACCATCAAATATTTTTTGTTTATTATTCATTCGCATACATCTCCATGGATCAACATATTACTTATCTGCCCCAATCGTAATTCCTTTTGTAAAATACTTCTGGAAGAAAATAAATATTAATAGCATTGGAATGGCCGCTACAGTAGCGCCAGCCATCTTATAAGCAAAGTTTGGATTTAAGTCTTGCATTAAGGTTGCAATCCCTACCATTAAAGTTTTTGTATCCTTATCTTGCCCTACAACGAGTTGCCATAAGTAGTCATTCCAAACTTGCACAAAATTAAGAATAAATAAAGCACCAATACCTGGTTTCACTAATGGCAGCATGATTTTATAAAAAATACGAAATTCGCTGGCACCATCGATTTTAGCTGCTTCTCTTAATGAATCTGGGATTGTATCAAAAAATCCTTTTAGTAAAAATACACCAAAAGCGGTTGCCACGTTTGGCCAAATCATGCCACTTAACGTATTGACCATATTTAGATCTTGAATAATTCTAAAGAGCGGAACGATCATCACTTCTTTTGGAATCATTAAACTTGAAATAAAAATAATGAAAATAATATTTTTCCCTTTAAATTTCAACTGTGAAAAGGCATACGCTGCAAGGGAACTAACAATGATTAAAGCAAATGTCGACATCAACGCTACAAATAAACTATTATACGTCCATGTTAGTGCAGGCTGACTATTAAATACATCTACATAATTACTAAAGTTAAAGCTTTTAGGGAACCAATCTGGTGGCATTTTGACAACGTCTGAACTGTTCTTTAAGGAACTCGTCACAAGCCAATAGAGAGGGAAAAGACTTAAAACAGCAAAGAATAAGACAATGCAATTTGTAATAATATCTAATTTTTCTCTTTTCCTCTTGTTCTTATTTCTTAACATCTCCGTCACCTCTAATCCTTCTTAAGCATAGCTCTTAGCTGTGGAGTAGATAACACTAAAGTAATGAGGAACATAATTACACCTACTGCTGAAGCAATACCAAGCTGATTATACTTAAAGGCATTATTATATAAGTAGTACATAAGCGTTGTAGAGGCATTGTTTGGCCCTCCACCAGTTAATAGCTGTATCACGACAAATATCTTAAGTACCGCAATAATGTTCATAATAATAATGTAAATCGTTGTTGGTTTAACCATTGGAATAATAATCTTAAAAATAATTTTCATGCGACTTGCGCCATCGACTTCCGCTGCTTCAAAAAGTTCTTTTTGAACGCCGATCATCGAAGCAATATAGAGAATAATCGCCTGCCCTACATTCGTCGCAAATGTTACGAAAATAATGACCGGAAGTACCCAATGGGTATCCCCTAAAAAATTAACGGAAGTTTCCATCTTTCTTGCGATAAATGGGATTAGTCCATTTGCCGGGTTTAGCAGGAAACTCCAAATCATACTCATTACAACCATCGAAACCATTACAGGAATATAATAGGCCCCTTGTATGAAAGACACATATTTCGCATTTTTATCAAAAACAGCTGAGGCAACAAACATTGCGAAAATTACCGTTAACGCAACAATGAAGACGACAAAAATAACTGTGTTGATTGTAGACTGCACAAATACAGGATCACTAAATAATTTTCGATAGTTGTCAAAGCCAACAAATATTTCATTTTGATAGTTGATTTTAAATAAACTTAAGCGAATTCCTTCAATGATCGGATAAACTAAAAACACTAAAAATAGTATGATTTGAGGCCCGATAAACAAGTAGCCTGTTATATTCTCTTTTAAAGACCTTTTATTGATTTTCATCGGTATCATTTACCTTTCTACAAATGAAGCCCCAAAAACAAGGGGCTTCATTTGTTGTAAAGTTATATACGCGCAAAGCTATTTATTATAAATTACAGAGTCCGCTTTCGATTCTTCAATTACTTTATTACCGCTTGTTTGGTAACCTTTCACTGCTTCTTCTGCTGTTTTACCACCAGTATATAAAGCTTGTAATTCTGGATATAGCACTTGTCTTAATTGGCTGTAGCCAGGTACATTTCCAGTGAAGTTAAACATATATGGATCGTTAGCAGAATATGCTTCGAAGTACGGTTTTTCTGATTTAAACTCATCGGCAACAGATGTTCTTACTGGCACACCATTTTTAGAAGCCTTTACAAGTTCAGGGTCAGTTGATATAAATTTCACAAAATCTTTACTAACTTTAATTCTTGTTTCGTCTTTCGTATCAAATACAGTTGCACCTGTTACATACGTAAATGAAAGTGGATCTCCACCTTCAGATGGAATGTTTGCTAATCGAATATCAAATTTAGGTGCTTTTCCACTTTCCATATCAGCTTTTGCATTATTGAACAAAATGGCGTTTGTAAAACTAATTGCCAGTTGTTGATTTTGGAACATTGCATTTACATCGTTTGAGGAAACAGATTCTACACCTGGGTTTGTTAAGCCATCATCATAAATTTTCTTTAACCAATTCGCAGCTTTCACACCATTCGCATCATCAAGAATGATATTGCCATTGTTATCGAAGAATTGATTGCCAAACATTCTTAAATAAGCAAGATTCCAAGTATCACCTTGGTTATTTAGGGCGTATAACCCCATTGGATAAGCATTCGAATATTTGTCTTTCGGTAAATCTGTCTTTAATTTGTTTAGAATTTTTTCATAGTCCGCTAGTGTCCAAGTTTTGATTTCATATTCTTCACCAATGTACTCTTCAAGCCCTGCCGCTTTAAACATATCAGCGTTATACGTTAAAGTACCTGGGTTGTGTGAGAACGGGAAGAAATAGACATCATCACCAAATGTCACAGTATCCCAATATCCTTGCGCAATATCTTTTTTCGATGCATCATCGACGATATCATTTAATGGTACTAATGCACCGCGATGTGCATAATCTCCCATAGCGAATACACTTTCAAAAAATACATCTGGCGGTGTTCCACCATTTAAGCTTACATTTAGAAGCTCATCTCGTTGATCAGCTGCAATCACTTCTACATTGACCTTTACTTTGTGGTCCTTATACTCAGCAGCAAATCGCTCCCCTGCGTGTTTGAAAAAGCTATCGAAATCAGCTCCATCTTCAGAAGCGTCTAGTACACCTTTCCACTGTGGTGTTAACCAAACTTTTAGTTCGACCGTATCATCAGATGAACTTGTATTAGAATTTGCACTATCATCCGATTTACTTGTACATCCTGCTAGCACAGAAATGACAAACAAAATGGCCATTGCTGTTGCTAGATAACGTCTTTTCAACATAAACTACTCCCCCTTAATCATGTTATTTAATAGTGAAATGACCTTTATGAAAGACAAGCCCCGTTAGAAGCTTGTGACCTCCTTTTGTAAAAACCACATCTCATTTCAACAATTCCCTTTGTATGGAGTGATGTAAAGCTTAAATTGTCAGGCCTTTATACTTGCTTGTTGCATTGTCAATTAACGCTTTAATGCCTTCAATTTTCGTTAAATCTTCACCTGATACAGGCTCTAGTGGCCCTCTGACACTGCCAATATTGACTCCGTTTAATTTTAAAACTTCTTTAATCGTTGAATACATCGAACCATTTAATGAACATAACGCAACGATAATATCGTTAATATCATGTTGAATTTTTCGTGCACTTGCTAAATCTCCATTTGCAATGAATTCCTCTGCCATTAAGAAAAGTTCTGGCATCGCTCCATATGTTCCACCGATGCCACTATCAGCACCAATGATTCTGCCTGCAACATATTGTTCATCCGGGCCATTAAAGACAATAAAATCTTCACCAGCAGTAGATTTAAATCTTTCAATATCCATAACAGGCATTGAAGAATTTTTTACCCCGATTACTTTCTTATTCTCTAGCAATTTCTTAAATAGATTGATTGATAGGTCAAAGCCTGTTGTTTGTGGAATATTGTAAATAATAAATGGCATATTTGTTGCATCCATAATTTCTGTCCAATATTTATAAACTGAACTTTCAGAAAATTTGAAGTAAATTGGTGGAATTGCTGATACTGCATCATAGCCTAATTCCTCCGCATATTTTGCTAAAATGACGCTATCTCTTGTAGAAGGTGCGCCAACATGTGCAATCAACGTAAGCTTTCCTTTTACATGATCTGCAACATATTTTAATGTTGCTTTTCTTTCTTCAAGGTTGTGATAAATACATTCACCTGAACTTCCACCAACATATAAACCTTTAACACCTTTTTCGAGTAGATAGTTACACAATTCTTTTGTTCTGCTTTCTGATACTTCTCCTAGCTCATCATAACAAGCATAAAATGCAGGAATGATACCCTTATACTTTTCTAAATTCACTATGAACACCACCTAATTAATTTTAGTAAAACTTTATTTGCTACCTTTGTATTTCGTTCAAGAACTAATAAGTGTTAACGCTTACAAGTAATATTATAACAACTCACAAGGAAATGTAAATAATTTTCTTTATTTTTTAAATTTGTGGAGAAAAATTTCACCTCAAGTATGCATAAAAAAAAGAATTGCCGCATAGCGAAAAATTCCTTGATATAGTAATTAGTAAGTGCTGATGATAATAACAATTTAAAGTTTGCCGTGTGGCAATCGTTTTACAGTAAGTCATATAATTGTTTACAATCAGTACTAAAAGGAGGAAACACATGCTCGACAACCTAGAAAAATTTTTTCACACAGCTTTTACTACTACATATAATGCGAAGGATAATACAAGATATTGGTTTACAACCGAAGATGGCACGAAATTTGGCATACTGAAGACCGCTCTTTCGGATGTGGAACTCAACCTACTAACGACTTTATTTCTACCAATTGAAAATCAGTCAAACAGCCAACATCAATCTACTATTCAGCAAAAATGGTTTGAGTTTTTATTTAATGATGCAAAAGAGCTACCCTTTTTACAGGATATAAAAATCTTACGCTTTTTTTATTTCTATCTGAAACAACCAATTGACGACCTTAATAACTTTAAAGAAGCAATAACAGGTGTAATTGGGCAACCTGTCATTTTAATGATTGATGAAAGACAAGGCATCATAATCGATGAAAAACCACAAGTAATGTTTGATAAAGAGTCGTTCAATCAACTAAGTGATACATTAATGAGTGATTTTTTTGTTCAAATTTATAGTTATATCGGTCAGCTACATCCAGCCGATCAATTTGTAAAAGATAAATTTCATTATGAGTTTCAGTGTTTTAACGCGATTCACCGCTATGCGAAGCGTGAGAAGTCTATGACATTTTACGAGGCATTCCCATTATTACTAATTGATGCGCCATCCTATGTAAACAAAGACCTATTGTCTAATCTTTTAGTAGAAAGTATGCAAGCACAAGAAATGTTGCAAACGATTCAAGTCTTTTTACAATGCAATTTAAACGCTTCCTTAACTGCTAAAAAGCTTTATATTCATCGCAACAGCTTGCAATATCGATTAGACAAGTTTATCGAAAACACAGGAATAGACATTCGTTCCTTTACAAATGCTGCCTTTGTTTCTCTTGCTATGTTATTACTAAAATCTGAAAATTATTAATAGTTGTTCAATGTGCCCAATCATGTTTTGTGTAATGTATACGTATACAATTTACATATTTTTCTCTTATACTCAAAAAAACACATACATATTTAAGGGAGATGACGAGAATGGCTGAATTAAAATTACAACATATTTTTAAAATCTACGATAAGAATGTTACGGCAGTAAAAGATTTCAATCTTGATATTGAGGATAAGGAATTTATTGTTTTTGTAGGTCCTTCTGGTTGTGGTAAATCAACAACATTACGTATGGTGGCAGGATTAGAAGAAATCTCACAAGGTGATTTAATCATTGATGGCAAACGTATGAATGATGTTGCGCCAAAAGATCGCGATATCGCCATGGTTTTCCAAAACTACGCCCTATACCCACATATGAGCGTATTTGAAAATATGGCATTTGGCTTAAAGCTACGCAAATTACCAAAAGATGAAATTAATCGCCGTGTTAACGAAGCAGCACGCATCTTAGGGCTTGAAGAATACTTAAATCGTAAACCGAAAGCACTTTCAGGTGGTCAACGTCAACGTGTGGCATTAGGACGTGCCATTGTGCGTGATGCAAAAGTCTTTTTAATGGATGAGCCTCTATCAAACTTAGATGCTAAACTTCGTGTACAAATGCGTGCTGAAATTACAAAACTTCATCAACGTTTACAAACAACGACAATCTACGTGACGCATGACCAAACTGAAGCTATGACGATGGCTACACGTCTCGTTGTAATGAAAGATGGCATTATCCAACAAGTAGGTGCACCAAAAGAAGTGTATGAGCAACCAAATAATGTTTTTGTCGGCGGCTTTATCGGCTCCCCTGCTATGAACTTCTTTACGGGTACACTTACAGATGGCAAATTCCACATTGGGAATACGTCCATTACTGTGCCACAAGAAAGAATGAAAGACTTACTTGCCCAAGGCTATAACAATAAAGAAATTATTATGGGCATTCGTCCTGAAGATTTCCACGATGAACAAGCATTTATCGAAACATCTCCAGGCTCAAGAGTCGATGTAACAATTGAAGTGGCAGAATTGATGGGCGCAGAAATTATGCTCTATTCGCAAATCGAAGGTCATCAATTTATTGCACGTGTAGATTCAAATGCCACTGCTAAGCCAGGCCAAGTATTGCCACTGGCATTAGATATGAACAAAGTCCACTTCTTCGATAAAGACACGGAAGATCGTATTATTCCGGGTAATAG
>Ga0213820_1000086_pt1 | contig 94869 bp, 85 predicted proteins | sample MC6MC0910MG_FD_179889 | JGI IMG/M metagenome (GOLD analysis project Ga0213820, IMG submission 179889) | Enriched soil aggregate microbial communities from Iowa State University, Ames, United States - MC6-MC0910-MG | ecosystem: Environmental > Terrestrial > Soil > Unclassified | place: USA: Iowa...
ACGCCGCCAGCGTTCGTCCTGAGCCAGGATCAAACTCTCCATAAAAGAAATTTGATTAGCTCAAATTGTTTTGCTGGCATCAATTTTGATGTCCAAAATTTTGTTTCGTTCACTAACATAAGTTAGCTCAGAAACTATATTGATTACGTTTTGCTTGTTCAGTTTTCAAGGTTCATTTGTTAGTTACTTACTAAGTAACTTTTTATAATTTAACATATCGTTTAGATATTGTCAACTATTATTTTCTTTCAGTATGTTGTTCGTATGTTTCGTAACAACGTGTTTAAATATATCATCTCACATTATAGTTTGCAAGAGTTTAAATGAAATAAAACTATTCAGTTAATATACAAACAGTAGTTTCTTCTATAGTAATATAAAGTGCCTGGCACTCACATAATTCTGAATTTCACTGCAAATTGTAAGCAGTCATCGAGGCTGTGACTTACATTGGTGCCAGGCACGCAAAAAAATTTTAAATAAAAAAGCGCCACTTAGTTTTCACTAAGCGGCGCTTTCTATTATCGTACCCAGATAAAGTATGCAAGGAAGACAAAGAATAATCCGTACATCATTGGGTGAATTTCTTTTTTACGTCCTGCTAAAAGCATTGTAATAGGGTAGAATACGAAACCAATTGCGATACCTGTTGCGATTGAATAACCTAGAGGCATCATTAAAACTGTAAAGAATGCTGGAACTGCAATTTCGAATTTATCCCACTCAATTAAACGTAATGACGAAACCATTAAAACACCTACGATAACAAGTGCTGGTGCAGTTACTGCTGAAGTAACTACTGCTAATAATGGTGAGAAGAACAGTGCGAATATAAATAATATAGCCGTTACCACTGCAGCAAAACCTGATCGGGCACCTGCTGCTACACCAGAAGTTGACTCTACATAAGCAGTAGTAGTTGAAGTACCAAATAATGAACCAATTGTAGTTGCTAATGCATCTGCCATAAGCGCTCGACTTGCACGTGGTAATTTATCATCTTTAACTAAACCTGCTTGTGTTGCTACAGCCATTAATGTACCTGCTGTATCGAAAAAGTCAACGAATAAGAATGTTAATACTACTACTAAAAATTTAACGTTTAACAAAGAACCAAAGTCATTAAAAATCGGTTTAAGTGCTACCATAAATGTTGAATCTACACTTGGGATTGCTGAGACAACCGCTCCTGGAGGAGTAATCACACCTGTAATCATACCAACGATTGCTGTAATAACCATACCTAAGAAAATACCGATGCTACGGAATTTTAGGATTAAGATTATTGAAATGATAATACCGAACACTGCTAATAGTGTTGAACCTGTAAATGCTCCTAAAGTTACTAATGTTGCGTCGCTTGCCACAACGATGCCAGCGCCTTGTAACCCTACGAATGTAATAAATAAACCAATACCAGCTGATACTGCATATTTAAGTTGTGCTGGTATTGCGTTAATAACTGTTTCACGAATACCTGTTAGTGAAAGGATAATAAAAATAATCCCTGAGAAGAATACACCCGTTAAGCCCGTTTGCCAAGGGATACCATACGTCCCCACTACTGTGAAGGCAAAGAATGCATTTAAACCCATACCTGGTGCTAAAGAAATTGGGAACTTAGCGAAAATACCCATAATTAAAGAACCAACTGCTGCTGCTAATGCCGTTGCTACGAATACAGCACCTTTATCCATTCCTGCACTTTCTAGAATGCCTGGGTTAACTGCTAAAATGTATGCCATGGCAAGGAATGTTGTAATACCACCAATTATTTCGCGGCGATAATTAGTACCTAATTCATCGAACATGAAATATTTTTTCATTGTTAAAAAATCCTCCGTATTGTCGTCCTCAATATCGAAAACAAAAAAGACACGCTGACTATTCTACTAGTCGCATGTCTACGATTCATTTCATCACAAATAATGTGTGAAATAAATTAGTTATTATACATCCGTATAAAAACTAAATCGTAGTCAAGTTATTTACGGTAACTTGGTAGAAACTCACGGGCCATATTCCCGACATTATACGACGACTTATTTACTTTACAATCGTAATATATCATTTCGTTTTTTAGATTTCAAGCCCATTTCCGAACATTTCTTATAAAAAAAATACGAAAGTTCGTGTAAAATATGAAATCAATGTTAAGTTTTTGGCAAAATAACGGAAAAATAAAGAAAAAGAACAAATTTCATTATCGTCCTTATAGCAATAAAACAAAAAACATAGGAAGATTTTCGTCAACCTATGTTTTTAAACACATTAGTTATTCTGTTGTTCTTGCTTCTTTTTCAAATACTCTGTACGTAATTTTTCAAGTTGCTGCTTTTTATCAAATTTGGCAGGCTTGTTTTTTTCATGATACTTTGCCACAGCTACTTTACCTTTCGTATCCAGTTGATATTTACCCACGTTGTTCACCTACTTTTTCGTCCTGAAAGAAATTCTATTCAACATTATATTATACCTTATTTACTGAAGTATACCGCATTGTTGTAGCACAAACCTTACAAAACGTCGGCAAAACAGCAAAACTATCTCTCGAATTGCTAATTCATTTTATAAGCAAAATAAAAACCCCCTTTTAGTTATTTGCTTGCAATAACTAAAAGAGAGTTTAATTTATTTGTTGTTACGTTAATTCTTCGTAATCCTATTCCCACTCAATTGTTGCTGGTGGCTTAGAAGTAATATCATACAGCACGCGGTTTACGTGTTTTACTTCGTTTACTAGACGAACAGAGATTTTTTCTAGAACGTCCCAAGGGATACGTGCCCAGTCAGAAGTCATACCGTCGATAGACGTTACGGCACGGATACCGATTGCGTAGTCATACGTACGAGCATCGCCCATTACGCCAACTGAACGAATATCAGGTAATACCGTGAAGTATTGCCAAACGTCACGATCAAGTCCAGCTTTAGCAATTTCTTCACGTAAGATGAAATCAGATTCGCGGACAATTTCAAGTTTTTCTTCTGTTACTTCACCAAGTACACGAATACCTAGACCAGGACCTGGGAATGGTTGACGCCAAACGATTTTCTCATCAAGACCAAGTTCTAAACCAAGTGCACGCACTTCGTCTTTGAATAATGTTTTTAATGGTTCAATTAATGTGAACTGCATGTCTTCTGGAAGACCGCCTACATTGTGGTGTGATTTAATTGTTTGAGCTGTAGATGTACCAGATTCAATAATATCAGTGTATAGCGTACCTTGTGCAAGGAAATCCATACCTTCAAGTTTTGAAGCTTCTTCATCGAATACGTAAATAAATTCGTTACCGATAATTTTACGTTTTTTCTCTGGATCAGACACACCTGCAAGTTTGTCCATAAAGCGTTGACGTGCATCAATTTTAATTAAGTTCATATCGAAATCTTCTGTGAAAGTTTTCATAACCTGTTCAACTTCACCTTTACGGTTTAAGTTGTGGTCTACGAACATACAAGTAAGCTGATCGCCGATTGCTTTATGAATAAGTACTGCAACAACAGAAGAGTCTACTCCGCCTGAAAGTGCACATAATACTTTTTTATCGCCAACGATTTCGCGAATTTTAGCAATTTCGATTTCAATAAAGTTCGCCATTGACCAATCGCCTTTAGCGCCACAAATATCGAATACGAATTGACGTAGTAAATCATTACCATATACAGAGTGACGAACTTCTGGGTGGAATTGTACTGCGTATAATTTACGTTCTACGTTTGCCATTGCAGCGATTGGGCAAGATGCACTTGTTGCGATGATTTCAAAGCCAGCAGGTACTTCTGTTACGTGGTCACCATGACTCATCCAAACGATTTGTTCTGTTGGTAATTCACCGAATAATTTATTTGCAGCAGTCACTTGAATTTCCGCTTTACCGTATTCACGTGTTTCAGCGCCTTCAACTTTACCACCTTGCGTATGAGCCATTAATTGCATACCATAGCAAATACCTAGGATTGGTAAACCTAATTCAAAAATAGCTTGATCTACATGGAAAGCATTTTCATCATAAACGGAATTCGGACCACCTGAGAAGATGATACCTGTTGCGTTCATGTCTTTAATTTCTTCCGCTGTGATCGTATGTGGATGTAATTCACTGAAGACACCGAATTCACGGATACGACGTGTGATTAATTGGTTAAATTGGCTACCGAAGTCTAGAACAACGATTTTTTCTTGCTCTTTTAATAAAGGGCTTGCTGACAATATTTCCACCTCTTCTTGTATTATTAAAGGACGTTTTCATATGTTCAAAGAAAAACGCGTATGAAAGTAAAAAAACTTCCTACGCGTCCATAAGCTCTTGATATATAAAGGGGAATGCGTAACAAAGAAAAGTGATCTATAAAAAAATCTCACCTAACCAAAACATTCACCTTCATAGAGAAATCATTTACGGTGATTTCGTAGAAACATCCGAACCCTATTTTCGAACTTATATGAAAGCCATCCTAATCATATATAATTTTTTTCATTTTACTCTTTGTGACCGTTAAAATCAACTGATTGTGCGATTGATTAAATATTCCCAACTTTCTCGCAGTTTCACAAAGTCAACTTCTTGCCCATTATTGCTATAAATATGGTGTTCATATACCGCAGTTAACTTCCGCATCTCATCTGTCTCTAATGACGCATCTACCCGCTCTGCAAATGCTCGTAATGTCTCGCCATGTTTTCGACTTAAGCCAATACGAACTAATTGTTTTGTTAACGCCTGATAGGAAGCTTCAAAATTTGTCCAATCGGCTTCTTTATTCCGATAGACACGCACCTGCATTTTAGGAATCCATGTCTTTCGTTGAACAAATAATGTCACAGCAACAATGATTAACAAAGCAAGGATCGCTAGCCACACATATTTTAAAGACTTCAACCACGTCCACACACTATCTAAACTAAATGTTGAAGTAGCAGTTGCGTTTTTAGTCGTTTGTTCTTTCTTTGGTTGTTGTTCAGGTTTCTCTTCCGGCTTTAACACATCTTCTTGCTCTGGTGTTTCCTTTTGCAAATCATAATTGATATTCACTGTACCAGAAAAACCAATAGTTGGTTCAAACTCTATCCAACCCGTACCAGGGACATATGCCTCAACCCATGAATGGGCATTATTATTTGTAATCTGATATTCGCGATAGCCATCCGATAAAGGCCCTGCATTCCCTGGTGCAAATCCTTTTACCCAACGGGCAGGAATACCAATGGAACGAAGCATAACGACCATCGATGTAGAGAAGTTATCACAATAGCCTACTTTCGTATCAAATAAAAATTGGTCTACATAGTCTTGTTGTTCAGCAGGATAAGCGGCCGCTGTTTTATCGTATCGATAGTTTCCTTTTGAAAAATATCCCTCTACCGCCTTTATTTTCTCATACACCGATGCTTTGTCGCGCGTTATATCAATCGTTAAATCTTGCACTCGTTTTGGCAATGTATCCGGTAATTGTAAAAATCGATTATACGAAGAATCTAACGTTTCTAACATAGCTGGCTCTGACATTTGAAGGTCTTGCAAGCTATAATTCGGTTCACTGTAGGTTAATGTATAGCTAGACAGTAATTGATTCGAACCACTTTGTTGTTTCGTTACAATTTTTTCAGTCTGTGCATCTTGAATATATAAGGTTGGATCCTTTGCCGATACAGACAGCATGCCATACGTTTGAATTAAAAATGGCATCGGAACAGCAAAATCCAACTCAATTTGGCGTTCATTTTCTCGCGATCCTACCTGCAAAGACGTTTGAATCGGGGTATCATTTTCAAAAACCGCTTCTCCCATAAACTCATTCGATAATACCCAGCCTTTTGATGTATACGTATCTTTTGTATCGATACGCCAATAGTGGCGATCCCGGGATTTTGTAGTGAAAATTAATGTATTATCACCGTTGTAAGGCCCACCTAACCTACTATCATCTTCACTGTAACCAACTGTTTTTTTGCCATCTCCTACACCACTTCCTGTAACACTTTTAATAAACGGCACTGGATCAGCCCACGTAGGTCCTGCTTTTGGTAAAAAGAACGCCACCATACTAACAAGCGCCACCGAAATAAGCATCGGCAGTATAATTTTCAACTTTTTAAAAATTTCATTCGGTGCATCTACTTGAAGCCTTAAACGTTTTATAAATAGGACACCCGTCATCATTAGACCAAGTACTACTACTTTCACAATAGCCGCTTTCCCGTTATATTCACTAAAAGTATCGAGTGTTGCGATGAAAAATACGGTTAATGCGAAGAAATAGAAAATATTATGGTGCACTGTAATCCAATGATGAATTAAATATATTAACATCCAAATCAACACTAAAAACAGGACGGTTCTAAACGGATCCGATACTTGTCCAAAATTTCCCGAAAAAATATTTACCATGTTCCACGTCACTTCATTCGTTAAAAACGGTAAGGTATGACCTGAAAAGAAAGGATTTTCGCTATAAACAAATATCACAAACCACGTAATGTAACCTAATTTCACAAGTCCTGATAATAATGCCGGAACTTTAAACAAACTTAGCGCTAATGCTAAACCGATAAAAATTAAAAACAAATAACCTACACCTGTGTTCGTTAATTGCATAACCGGTACTAGCCATTCACGCAGAATAAAGAAAATAATGACATAAGCGATAGCCAACTCAATAAAATTTTCTAGTGATTTTTTCACGGCTTCATCACCTCCGTGAACAAGTGGTAATAATTTGTCGGGTCTACATAAACAACTTGAATATGTTTATAACGCTTTGTGACATCCGAAACTGCTTGTGTCTGTTGCGTTACCACAAAACAAATACAGCTTTTCACCGAATTGCCTAGAGTATGTAATAAGTCATCTGAAATATCACTCGTAACATATAGAAGTGTTGCAACACGCTGGAAAACTTGTGGATCACGTAATTGGAAATTAGCCTGTTCAACAGGTTTTACACTCGCCAAATGTTGCATAACTCGATCTAGTTGCTTTTCACCTTGGATGGCAGAAAACACTTTTGTATTTACTCCTGTTGAAACAAAAGAAATATCGCCTCGCCCTTGTACGATTGCTTTAAGCATAGATGCTACTAGCTCAATTTTCTCCTCAAACAACGAGGAAGCTCCCTCATCCAGCATTAACAGCAATTCCTGAGATTGACGGTCTTCAAATTCCTTCGACTGAAGTGACTGCGTTTTCGCAAAAGACTTCCAATGAATCCATGAAAAGCGGTCTCCCGGTACATATTCACGTAAACCAACGGCCATTGATGTATCCTTAACAATGGAATAAGGAGACATCATAGACCCAACATCTAATTTCGCTTGTAATGTAGCATATTTCATCTCATGCACTTTTGGATAGACGAGAACGGTTTGTTCCTTCTCTACCACAATGCGTTTTTTTGCCCAACCGAAAAAATCATAGAAGATTATATTAGCACCTAAATAACGATGCTCACCACGCGGCAAGTTTTCTAGTGTGTAACGCCAAGTAAAAGTCTTTTTAAAACCTACAAATTTTATCGCGTCTTTCGTTTGTATTTTTGACTGAACTAGCGTCGCACTACCAACAAGTTCCTCCATAAGCATATAAGCAAACGGAAAACGCGTTTTCCGTTCTACGTTTATCGTTACATTAACCGATTGTCCACTTTCAACACGAGAAGGTTCGATTTTCCGTTCCACTCGGAAAATGCTCTCCCTAACAAGTTGAAAAATAAAGGCATACAATAAAAATGGACTTACTGTAAAAAATACAAACCAGCTAACAAAACCACCTTGAAACATCGCATAACAAAATGTTAAAAGCGTCAGAAAGCTCACTAATAGAAAATGTTTACTTTTCTCAAAAAGGGCTCGCCATTTCTTCATTGCTCTGCAAACCTCTTCGTCGGCACAGGCGTTTTCGCGATAATACGCTCAATAATTTCCTCTGCCGTTACATCATCATAGCGCGCATCTGGCTTCAACACTAATCGGTGACTAAAAACATATGGCGCTAAATGTTGAACATCATCTGGTATTACATAGCTACGCCCTTTCATAAACGCATACGCCTGCGATGCCTTCATTAAAGCGATGGTTGCACGGGGACTAACCCCTAAATACACATAATTATTCTCTCTCGTTTGAGAAGCTAGCTCGACCATATAATTTTTTACAGAGTCTTCTACATAAACTCCTTGGACAAGCTTTTGTAATTCAACTAACTGCGCAGTCGAAAGAACTGCCTCAATTTTTTCGATCGATTTGCCATTTTCAGCACGGCGCAAAATTTCGACTTCTTGCCCTCTAGTTGGATAGCCCATTTTTATTTTCAGCAAAAAGCGGTCAAGCTGCGCTTCTGGCAGAGGATACGTACCTTCGTGTTCGATAGGATTTTGAGTAGCCATGACGAAAAATGGCTCAGAGATTTTCAGCGTATTACCATCGACTGTGACAGACGCTTCCTCCATCGCCTCCAGTAATGCAGATTGTGTTTTAGGTGATGTTCGATTAATTTCATCGGCCAATACTACATCCCCCATTATCGGTCCTGGACGAAACTCAAATTCCATTGTTTTCGGATTATAAATAGATACACCAACAACATCCGAGGGCAGTAAATCTGGTGTAAATTGAATACGTTTAAATTGGGCATCAAAGGATTTGGCAAGGGCACGTACCATCATTGTCTTCCCAACACCCGGCACGTCCTCTAGTAATACATGACCGTTAGCAAGCAATGCTACAATACTAAGCTCCGCCACATCTCTTTTACCGATCATAACTTTTTCTATATTTTCTAATACCATTTGTATTTGTAAATTCATAAAACAAAAACCCCTCCCACTTTCGCTAGCCAATTGTTTGAATTGCACGATAATTTACTTTAAGCATATCGAAAACTGTTTCGTAACACAATTAATGTGCCATTTGCATACACTCTCGCAACTTACTTTGTTGTCGAGAACTACTAGATGGCAAACAAGCCTATAAAGTAGTATAACGTGCCGCTTACAAAAAAGTTACAAATTTTATTTTTTTAACCATAATTACATTAGCACTTAGAGCTTAAAAATCGTCAGTAGTTACACCGGCTTTGCTTGTAACTAAGCAAACCGAATTGGCGCAAAGCAAAAACCCTCTATACCAAAACTGGTATAGAGGGTGGATATATTAGGCTATATGGAAGTTCGGTAACTATTGTGACGCTTCTTTAGCTTGCTAAGACGACTTAGTTTTCCCGCTGTTTCATTTAGTTCATTGTGAATTTGCACATCACCTTCATTATTAACAAAAGCATCCTCTAATTTATTAAGACGTTGTTGTTGCTTTTGTCTCCTATTAGTTGAGCGCTTTTTCTCTTTATTTTTTTGCATACTCTTTTGAAATTGTTGCTGTGCATTATGGCTAAAATTGTGACTAAGATCGCCAGCATGTAAATACTGTTGTTCATTACGAAAAGTACTACTTGTCATCGCACTTACGCTAGAAGTCCTCATTATTAGTTACCCTCCTTTACATTTCGTTTGCTTTATAGGTATTTATATCGACATTATATGCAAGTATTTAAGCAAACAGAACCGAAAATACTAAAAAAGAATAGAATTATTCAAAAACATTCTTTTGAACAACTCTATTCTCACCAGCATTATTTCCAAAAATCATCAAAAATTGTAATAGGCATATGGCGTTTATGTTTAGATCGTAAATAGTGTTGCTCTAGTATTTCACGAGCATCTTTAGGAATTTCCTTACCTTCTAAATAATCATCAATTTGCTCATATGTTAATCCTAGTGCCACTTCATCAGGTAAAGATGGACGATCTTCCTCTAAGTCTGCTGTCGGCACCTTTAAATACAAATGCTCAGGACAATCAAGCGCCGCTAACAACTGTTTGCCTTGACGCTTGTTGAGACGAAAGATAGGCATTAAATCCGCCCCACCATCACCAAATTTTGTATAGAAACCAGTAATCGCCTCTGCTGCATGGTCGGTTCCTAAAACAACTGCACTATTCATTGCAGCAATCGAGAATTGCACTTTCATGCGCTCACGTGCTTTTTCATTCCCTTTAACAAAATCGCTAAGTGTCACACCCGCATTTTCTAGAGCACGGACACTCGCATCGACCGCTTCTTTAATATTTACTGTGTAAGTATGCGTCGGCTCTATAAAATCAATAGCATCCTGACAGTCCTGCTCGTCCTTTTGAACACCATATGGCAAACGCACTGCCCAAAATGAATATTTCTTCTCACCAGCTTCTGCATTTAACTCATCAACAGCTAGTTGCGCTAATTTGCCAGTTAAAGTAGAATCTTGGCCACCGGAAATCCCAAGCACAAATCCTTTTACAAAGCTATATCGATGTGCATACGCCTTTAAAAAATCAATGGATTTACGAATTTCTTGTTGTACATCAATGGTTGGCAAAACGTGTAATTCTTTAATGATTTGCTGTTGTAATGTCATAACATTCCCACTCCTTACCCTTTGACAATTCGATTGACCATTTCTCGAACTTCTTCAATATTGCGCATTTTATTATCCCAGCATTTCTGGCTTAAATCGACCGGATATTCTTCTGGATTCATTGCACGCTTGTATTCATCCCATAACAACTCTAAATTTTCAGCTGCATAATTTTGCATATCCACCAACGTCGGATTTTGATAAATCACTTCACCTTTATGAATGACGTGCTGATGTAAGTTTTTCGCCTCGAAATTCGTCACGAATTTTGACACAAATGTATGCACTGGGTGGAACATTTTTATGCGCTCTTCAGATTGAGGATCTTCATCGTGCATTGTAATGTAGTCACCCTCTGATTTGCCGTTTTTCCGGTCGATAATGCGATAAACATTTTTTAAACCAGGTGTTGATACTTTTTCAGCATTTGCGGAAATTTTGATTGTATCCTCTAACTGACCATTTTCTTTTTCGATTGCCACCATCTTATAGACAGCACCTAATGCTGGCTGATCGTAAGCTGTAATAACCTTTGTTCCAATCCCCCACATATCTACGCGGGCACCCTGAGCCTTTAAGTTCAATATTGTGTATTCATCTAAATCATTTGAAACAACAATTTTAGCATTAGGGAAGCCTGCTTCATCTAGCATACGACGCGCCTCTTTAGACAGGAATGCAATGTCCCCACTATCTAGACGAATACCAATAAAATTAATTTTATCCCCTAGTTCTTTTGCCACTTTTATAGCTGTTGGCACACCAGATTTTAACGTGTTATATGTGTCCACTAAAAACACGCAATTACGATGACGTTTAGCATAAGCATGGAATGCATCATAATCATTTTTATATGCTTGGACAAGCGCATGCGCATGCGTACCAGCTACGGGTATATTAAATAATTTCCCCGCACGAACATTACTTGTTGAAGCGAATCCTCCTATAAAGGCCGCGCGCGTTCCCCAAATAGCCGCATCCATTTCATGCGCACGGCGTGTACCAAATTCCATCGCCATTTCATCTTTTACAATTTGCTTAATGCGACTCGCTTTTGTCGCAATGAGCGTTTGGTAGTTCACAATGTTCAATAAAGCTGTCTCAATAAGCTGTGCTTCAACTAGCGGTGCCTCAATACGTACAATCGGCTCATTTGCAAAAACGAGCTCCCCTTCCGCCATTGAATACATATCCCCTGTAAAGCGAATGTCTTTTAAGTAGTCAATGAAATCATCTTTGTATCCAACTTCTTCACGCAAATAAGCGATATCGGATTCACTAAAACGAAAGTCTCGTAAATATTCAAGCATTCGTTCCAATCCGGCAAATATGGCATAGCCATTACCAAATGGTAATTTTCTAAAATATAACTCAAAAACCGCTTTTCTATTATGTATACCATCAGCCCAATAAGACTCTGCCATATTGATTTGGTATAAATCCGTGTGTAGCGCTAAGCTATCGTCAGCATAGTTTGATCTCATAGGAATTCCCTTCTTCCACTTTCATAATTAGTCCTAGTATACACTATTTACCCAAAATCTTGCGTTTAACACGTTTTCTATTACATGTTAGGTTTTCTTATATAAATAGTCAGAAAATTTAGAACCGTTCATAATTTAGACACAAATTTTAGCACCGCTTTCATTCCTTTAACAAATAGCTTTTTAGCAATCTATTACGAAAAACGAAATATACCATGTAATATAACATAACATGAGTTTCAAAAAAACAATTGCACGCTTTACCAGCTCGCTATAGTATGTAAATTAAATTTACGCAAGGAGCTGATGTGAGTGAAAAAAATAGAAGCAATTATTCGTCCGGAAGTATTCGGGGTTGTACGAGACGGACTTGCAAAGGTCGGTATTGCAGGTTTAAGCATTTCTGAAATTGCTGGCTGTGGTCGTCAATTAGGTCATACAGGTTTGTTTCGTGGCAATGCCTACGAAATCGAATTTTCACCTAAATTAAAACTAGAAATGATTGTCGACGATGACCGAGTTGAGGCTATTGTGGAAGTTTTATTACGCGACGCTGCAACAGGTAAGGTTGGCGATGGAAAGATTTTTATTTATCCAGTAGAACAGGCAATTCGCATCCGTACGAAAGAAGTCGGATCAATTGCTGTAGATTAAGGGGGAGATTGCTATGGAGGATGTACTATTATCAGTTAATTTAGTTTGGGTTATGCTTGGTACCATTTTAGTATTTTTTATGCATGCAGGTTTTGCAATGGTGGAGGCTGGTTTTACACGCTCTAAAAATGCCGTAAACATTATTATGAAAAACTTTTTAACGATATCGATTGGGGGCATCGTCTACTTTCTATGTGGTTATGCCATTATGTTCGGCGACACAGCTGGGGGCATCTTCGGAACAAGCGGATTTGCTTTAAACGGCGTAGATGACTTGTCCTTCTTTATTTTTCAAACCATGTTCGCTGCAACAGGTGCAACAATCTTATCTGGAGCCGTAGCAGAACGAACAAATATTTTTGCTTATATCGGTGTCATTATCTTAATGACGTTACTTGTTTATCCCGTAGTTGGACATTGGATATGGAGCGGTCAAGGCTGGTTAACTGATTTAGGCTTTATTGATTTTGCTGGCTCTACAGTAGTCCATTTAACTGGTGCTGTAGCTGCGTTTGTAGCAGCAAGCATGATTGGTCCTCGTTTAGGCAAATACGAAAATGGTCGTGTGAATGTTATTACTGGTCATAGTATTCCTCTTGGCGCATTAGGCGTGTTCTTGCTATGGTTCGGCTGGTTCGGTTTTAACGGCGCCTCTACGCTAGCAGCAGACCCTACGCTCGTTCCAAACGTTATTGCCAATACTTTCTTCGCAGCTTCAGCTGGTGTTGTCGCTACTGCTTTCTACACAAAATTCCGCTACGGTCACATCGATGGCTCACTAACACTGAACGGTGCTTTAGCAGGGCTTGTAGCCATTACAGCCGGTGCAGCTAACGTCAGCATTATCGGTTCCATCATTATCGGCTTCATTGCCGCGCCATTATTAGTTGAAGGTGTTCGCTTTATCGAATGGAAATTAAAAGTCGATGATCCTGTAGGGGCAATTGCAGTCCATGGTATTTGTGGTATTTGGGGCACACTCGCAGTTGGGCTATTTGATATTAGCGGTCAAGGTTTATTTTATGGTGGTGGTTTCAGTTTACTAGGCATTCAAGCAATAGGTGTCATTGCGACAATTGCTTGGGTTGGCGTTTCGGTAGCAGCTGGCCTATTTATTATTAAAGCGTTTGTGCCTTTACGTGTATCAGTAGAAGAAGAAATGACAGGTCTTGATGTTATCGAACACGGTACGCCCGCCTATGAATATCAAGAAGTTTTTAAAAGCTCCGCGATTCAAGGTGAAACATTTGCACAGCGTTTAACTCACATCGGCAAAACGCAAACATCTGTCACGGAAGAACATGTCTAGCATCTAGTTTACTCTAAAAGCAAAATGACAAATATCTGCTGGATGGCCTCGAGAAAACCTCGACAGTCCAGCAGATTCTTTTTTATAACCTCACAAAAGTAAAACTTAAGCTTTTTCTAATTCAAGTAAAAACTCTTTCATCGTTAGTCCACTTCGGAAGCCCGTTAGCTTACCATTTTTGCCGATTACACGATGGCATGGGATGATTGCTAAAATCGGGTTGGCACCTATTGCACTACCTACTGCTCTTACTGCCTTTGGTTTGCCAATGCGTTCTGCAATAGCAGAATACGTTGTTGTCGTTCCATAAGGTAACTCTTTTAGCGCATCCCATACTGCAAGCTGGAATGCTGTTCCTTTGACATGAATAGGCACATTGAATTCCGTAAGCTCTCTATTAAAGTAAGCCGTCAATTGCGCGACATAAGGCATACATTTTTCTTTATTGTCTTCAAAACGATAGCCTTTGAACGTCTTTTGAGCCCATTTTTCCACTTCTTCAAACGCTGTATTCGGCGTACCTATATAAACAAGCCCTTCATCAGAAGCAATAATATACATCTCGCCTTGTGCGTATGTTAGTGTATCTACATATAAAACATCCATTCATCCGTTCTCCTTTCTTATTCTGATTAGAGTCTATTGCAAACAGGTAAAATAACTGTAGCGTCGAATCATTTCATGCTACAGTTATTTTACCTATAAGCTTAAAGGAGTTTCAACTACATGACTATGTTATATGAGCCCGCTATTCACCTTCAACAAGTGAGCTTTGCAGTAAATGATAAGAACATTTTAAAGTCAATTACTGGTTCATTCCCTAAAGGGAAAATTACGACACTCGTTGGTCCATCTGGTGCTGGCAAAACCACCTTATTAAAAATGTGCAACGGACTACTGTCCCCGACAGAAGGCCATATATCAATTAATAATCAACCTATTACGAATTATGAGCCTACTACATTAAGAAAATATGTCGGGATTGCCCTTCAAGCAGCACCAATGATTCACGGAACCGTATTTGACAATTTAGCACTACCACTTGTGTTACAAGGAAAAAAGCTCACCAAGCAAGATGCCATTCAATATTTACTAGACGTCGGGCTCGATAACAGCTTTTTACATCGCCCCACCAATGAGCTATCAGGTGGACAGCGTCAAAAAGTATCTATTGCCCGCACCTTAATTAACCAATCTTCTATATTATTGTTGGATGAAATTACTTCTGCACTAGATCGACAATCCGTACAAGATATCGAAGCACTTATTACGACAATTAACGAAAAATATAATGTGACAATCATTTGGATTACACATAATTTACAACAAGCATTAACAATCGGGCACTACACATGGGTCATGATGGGAGGAGAGCTTATCGAAACAGGCGAAAGCTCAATATTAAGAGCCCCTAGTAATCCGAGAGTCGCTGAATTTGTTCAGGGGGTAAACGCATGACCTATACATCACTTTCGCTGACATTAATTTTTGTATTAATCCCTTTAGTACTTTCTAAAACGTTTAAGCTTGGTCTTGAGAAGGACACAGTGATTGCAACAATTCGTTCTATTATTCAATTACTAGCAGTCGGCTATATTTTAAAGTTCGTCTTTGATGCAGGCAGCCCCATTTATATTTTTTTAATGGTAGCTTTAATGATTTTAGCCGCCACGTTAAATGCCCGAAAAAAAGGAAAAGGCATTAAGGGCATTACATGGAAAATAGTATTTACACTCGTAACGGTGGAAATTGTCACACAAGGCGTTTTACTCGGTTTCGGGATTGTCCCTACTACCGCACAATATATTATCCCGATTAGCGGTATGTTAATCGGAAACTCCATGGTATTGTCTATTTTATTTTTAAATCGCTTCACCGCGGAAATTACAAGTCACCAAAACGAAATTGAACTTATATTATCTTTAGGCGGCACTCCTAAACAGGCAATTCATCGCCAACTAATTAATGCTATTAAAGCAAGCATGATTCCTACCATTGAAAGCCAAAAAACAATTGGACTTGTTCAGTTGCCTGGTATGATGAGCGGTCAAATAATTGGTGGAGCAGATCCAATACAAGCAGTTCAATTCCAACTATTAATCATTTTCGCTCTACTAACTACGGCAACATTATCGAGCATAATGATAGGTTTTTTAAGCTATCCTGTGCTTTTTAACGATCGATTACAGATGCTAGAAATGAAATAATTGTTTTCGTGATATCATGACATACTCTTCAAATATGTTATACTAGTAAGAAAAATGCAGTGAGGAGAATGACCCATGTTATTACGCGATTTTTTCATCCAATTATCTGAAAACCAACTATTAAATAGTGCTGCAAAAAAATACGGCTTAAAATTAGGAGCTCAAAGTGTTGTAGCTGGTACAAATATAGAAGAAACAATTGCAAGCATCAAAGAATTAAATGCGCATAATATCTCTTGCACAGTGGATAATTTAGGGGAATTTGTTGCAAATGAAGAAGAAGCTACAAAAGCTAAGGAACAAATCCTCGCTGTCATTGAAGCAATTCACGAAAACGGTGTTGATGCGCATATTTCGTTAAAGCCTTCCCAATTAGGTTTAGACATCGATGTAGATTTTTGCTACGACAATTTATATGAAATTGTAGAAAAAGCAGCAAGTTATGATATTTTCGTTAACTTCGATATGGAAAATTACGGTCGTCTACAAACATCGTTTGATATGGTAGAAGAGCTTTCAAAAACGTTTAATAATGTCGGCACTGTTATTCAATCATACTTTTATCGAGCTAAAGACGATATTGAAAAATTTAAAAACTACCGTTTACGTATCGTAAAAGGTGCCTATAAAGAGCCTGCGGAGGTAGCCTTCCAAGATAAACTTGATATCGATTTAAACTTTATCGAACTGATAGAATATCATTTATTACACGGCAAATTTACATCGATTGCTACACATGACCATAACGTTATTGCCCATGTAAAACGCTTTGTTGCCGATAATAATATTCCATTTGATAAATTTGAATTCCAAATGTTGTACGGCTTCCGCACGGATATGCAAAAAGAACTTGCGAAAGAAGGCTATAACTTCTGCGTATACGTGCCATTCGGCGAAGATTGGTACGGTTACTTTATGCGCCGTCTAGCAGAACGTCCTCAAAATCTTAACCTTGTGACGAAACAAGTATTTACGAAAAAAACAAATACAGTCCTTGCTGTAGCAGCTGGTGCCTTCGTACTTGGGCGCTTAACGAAACGCAAAAAATAATCAAAAATCTTGTCATCAACAAGGCAAGCTACTGGCGTTGATTTCCGCTACAGGCGGGCGCTTTCCGCGGGCACACCGTAAGCCGCAACCCTCGCTAACGTGCGGTTTGTTGCGTCTTACATTGTGTGCTGTTCCCGCAGGAGTCGCCCGCCCTCCGCTACAATCAACTAAATAATATATTTATTAAAAATAACAAAAGGCATCAAGAGTTCAACATCTTGATGCCTTTTATCAACTCTATATCTTGTCACCATTTTGGCAACTTGTTTTTACTTTCACTTCATGGACAACTACTTTTTAAGGGTTTGTTGACCAAAGACCTGCATGTTTTAAAACAACACGTGGATGTAGTTTTAGTTGTGCTACCATTAAGTCTGCTAAATCTTCTGCCTGCATAACTTTTTCCGGATTGCCATCAGTTAGTTGTAATTCAACTGCCATATCTGTAGCAACCGTACTAGGCGTTAACGTCGCAACGCGAATATTATGTTTTCGAACTTCTAACATTAATGATTCACTCATGCCAATCACTGCAGCTTTTGATGCACTATATGCGCTCGTAATTGGCGCACCTTTTTGACCTGCAGTAGATGAAATATTAATGATATCGCCTGACGCACGCTCAATCATTTCCGGTAGGACTGCACGTGTTGTGTAATATACACCTTTAACATTTACATCTACAATATTTGTCCACTCTTCAGGTGAAAGCTCTAAAAACTTGCCGAATTTTGAAATACCCGCATTATTGACTAAAATATCGATTGGACCTAACTCCGCACGAATACTTTCTACTGCCGCTGTGATGGATTGCAAATTCGCTACATCCGCTGTAGCAAGCGCCACTTTCACATCGTATGCTGTTAATTCATTGGCAACTTGTTGTAAATTCTCTAACGTACGACCGACAAGCCCAACGTTGATGCCCTCTTTTGCAAAAGCAATAGCTGTTGCACGGCCAATCCCACGACCAGCTCCAGTAATTAAAGCGGTTTTACCAGAAATAGTTTGCATATATCTTACTCCCTTATGAATAGTGATTGATAAAATCTCTGTTTTTTAGCATACCTATTCAGCGAAAAAAAGTACATCCAGAAGACTTATTTATTCCATCCTTTTTCTTTAAAGCGGGCAATCGCTTCAATACGATTGCCGACATGAAGCTTTTCTAATATCGTGGAAATATAATTGCGTACAGTACCTGCCGATAAAAATAACTCTGCTGCAATTTCCTTTGTCGTTTTACCTTCTGCTACAAGTGTTAACACTTGGCTTTCACGCTCCGTCAGTGGATTTTCACTGTCATCCTCATACACAAAATCAACAAGTTCAGGTGCGTAGATTCTTTTACCATCAACGATTGTCCGAATAGCACTTACCAATTCTTCGATAGGACTATCCTTTAATAAGTAACCTCGAACGCCTGCCTTTCTTGCTCGTTCAAAATAACCAGGTCTTGCAAACGTAGTTAAAATAATTACTTTACAGTCCGAGTTATGCAATTCTTCCGCTGCATCAAGCCCAGTTTTCACTGGCATTTCAATATCCATAATACAAACATCAGGCTGATGCTCTGCTACAAGCGCCAAAGCTTCCTCGCCATTTTTTGCTAAACCGACGACCTCCATATCTTCTTCCATACTAAGTAAAGAACGAAGTGCGCCTAACAGCATCCCCTGATCTTCAGCAATTACAATTCGTATCATGCCATAACCCTCTTTCTATAGGTTTTTCAGATTATCTTTAACCTTTTGGTGTGTAATCGTCACCGGAATCGATATCGTTAATGTTGTGCCATTTTCATTTTCTATTTTAAATGAGCCATTTATAAATTCTAAACGTTCATGCATCCCTTTTAAGCCATTGCCCGACTTCAATGCTTGCTTTCTTGAAATGCCCTGTCCATTATCACGAACAACTAAATGCACTTCTTTAAAGTTTTGATGGAAGGCGATTTCACATTTGGTTGCGCCGCTATGCTTTACAATATTCGTTACGGCTTCTTTTAAACACATTGATAGCACATTTTCCACAAGTGGCGGAACATGCAGTGATTCTTTATCGCCCTCAAAAACAAGTTCCATTTCTGCCGCTTTTAAAATTTGAGAAACGCGCATAAGCTCATCTTCAAATTTAGTCGTCCGCATATCCGACACTAATTCTCGAACCTCTTTCAAGGCTATGCTGGCAGTTTGACGAATATCTTTAATTTCTATTAACGCTTGCTCTGGATCACGTGCAATCAACCTAGAGGCTAGGTCGCTTTTTAAGCCTATCATTGATAATTTTTGTCCAAGCGTATCATGTAAATCACGCGCAATACGTTGTCGTTCCTCAAAGACAATTAATTCGGCAATGCGTTCATTCGCAGTTTCTAGTTGCCCTTCTAAATTTTCACGCTTATTTTTTGAATAGATCGTTAAAGGTAAAAGGACTACTGCTAAAATCGTGAGTACGACAAATGGAAGCTGCGATAAAAATAATTGTAGCTCAACGAAGAAACCAACCCCTGTAGAAATCACAGTAAAACCGATATGGAGCCCGTACATTATGTAAAAGCCAACAGGTCTACGGATATTCCCAATGAAAAAGGCTGTAAAAATCGATAAATACACATAACCATACAAGATCGTTAAAATAATATTAATGACCATTTCAAAGCTAATCCACATATAGACTAGACCGTTTTTAGCGTTTACTGAAAATCGATAAAAAATAAAATAGAGCATTAAAAAAGTAATCCCTATTGATATTTCAATCGAAGATGATTTTCTAAAAATAAAGAAAAACGGTAGAAAACAAAATATTACCCATAAATAAATACTGAGCATAGGACTATTCGGAATGATACTATGCCATTTCTTCATCATAATCTCACGCTCTTTCCTACTTTTCCCTACATTATAACAAGAAAAGAATTATTGCGCCCTTCCTTGCCATTCTGTCACTTTTTAAACACCTATAATAATTATATAAACCAGCCATCCCAAAATGAGATGGCTGGTTTGGTTGTAATCTACTAAGCAGCAATTGTGCCTTTCGTTTTTCGTTTTATAATGTCATTTACATCTTTAAAAGTTACAAACTTGCCTTGTTCTTCGTCATATAGTTTAAAGCGCAAAGATTCTAAGCTTGTACGCAATGTAATTGTAGTAGCTGTATGCAATGGTGGCGTTTCATTATGCGCTTTTTCAAGATTATAATTCGGTACACGTGGTGCTAAATGGTGTACGTGATGGAAGCCGATATTACCTGTTGCCCATTGTAATAGTTTCGGTAGTTTATAATACGAGCTACCTTCAACAGCCGCTTTCACATAATCCCAATCGGTGTCGTGCTCGAAATAAGAATCCTCGTACGTATGTTGGATATAAAATAACCAAATTCCAAGTGAACCTGCGATAAATAACGTCACACCTTGAACTAGTAAAAATGCTTGCCAGCCCATAGCGTAAATAAGACTTGCACATAGGCCTAAAATAATGATGTTTGTAATATACGTATTCATGCGTTCTTTTTGCTTGGCATCTTTTCTATTAAAACGATTCAAAATTAATACCATATATAATGGTCCTAAACCGAACATTACTAGTGGATTACGGTAAAAACGATACCACATACGTTGACCTTTTGAAGATTGTAAATATTCTTCTACTGTCATCATATCAATATCACCAATACCGCGCTTATCTAAATTCGAACTTGTTGCGTGGTGAATTGTATGCTCACGCTTCCACTTTTCATATGGGAACGATGTTAGTACCCCTGTTACTAAGCCAACCCAGTCGTTTGCTTTTTTACTTTTGAAAAATGAACCGTGGGTACAATCATGGAAAATGATAAATGTTCTAACGACAAAGCCAGCAGAAATAACACTTAAAGCTGCAGTTAACCATGGCGAAACATCAACTAACATATATCCAGCAATCCACAGGACAATTAACGGTACTATTGTATTGATCATTTGAAAAATGCTTTTACCAGTATCTGATTTCGCAAATGGTGCTACATCTTGGCGTAATTTCTTCGTTTTTTCTTTATCTGTTGCCATTCCTTTTTTCCCTCGTTTCCTTTTGCTTATGACCTCATCATAAAACAAGAGAATAACTAGCAATAGACGCAAACATCATAAAAAGCACATGACATTTGTCATAAACATAAACGATTGTCAAGCCTACTAGCTTACTTTTCAGGTCCAGGTAAAGACAGTTGGTAGAATACTAAATCTAACCATTCATCGAATTTGTAACCAGCATTTTTGATTGTTCCGGCATATGTAAAACCTAACTTTTCGTGTGCCTTAATACTAGCGACGTTCTCGCCATCGATACCGGCAACTAATGTTTTAACGCCTTGCTTTTGTGCGATAGCAATTAACTCATGCATCAACTTACTGGCAATGCCTTTTTTATAATGATCCTTGTGTACATAGACCGAATGCTCCATCGTATGCTTATAACCAGGATATGGACGGAACTGACTGTAATTTGCAAAACCCGCCACTACTCCATTGTCAATAAAAACGAGCAACGGATTGCCTGCTGCTTGTTGCTCATGAAACCATTGTTGTTTTTCTTCTAGCGATTGTATGTCATATCTATATACAGCCTTACTCGTTAAAATAATGTCATTGTAAATAGCTAAAACCTCTGGTAAATCTTTGTCTTCCATAAATCGAATCATCCTATTCACGTCCTCACTGTAAAAGAAATAGACCCTACCGCTAACGGCAGGGTAGTGTACATAACACAAATATTTTATTCGCTTTGCCCTAATGGACATACGGATTTTGATTAGGCATACATCGCCTTCTCAAAATCCGCAAACTTCATCCACTTCTATAAAGATATTATAGCTAAATTACACGTTAAAATATCTTGCATCCGGATGTGCAAAAACAATCGCAGAAACAGAAGCTTCTGGCTCCATCATAAAGCCTTCTGTTAAATGAACCCCAATATCTTCAGGCTTTAATAAGCCAAATAGTTTCTCTTGGTCTTCCAAGTTCGGGCATGCAGGATAGCCGAAGGAGAAACGTTGTCCTTGGTATTTTGCAGCAAAACGGTCGCGCATTGTAAAATCTGTGCTGTCAGGGAAGCCCCATTGATCTCGAATTTCTTGGTGCATACGCTCTGCAAAGCCTTCCGCAAGCTCAAGAGCGGTTGATTGTAGGGCATGACTTTCAAGGAATTTCCCTTCCTCTTTTAACTGGCGAGCTGTCGCCATTACACCTTGACCAGCCGTTACCACCATCAGTGCAATATAGTCCATTTCCCCACTATCTACTGTTTTCAAGAAATCTGCTAAACACATAAATGGTTCGACTTGTTGACGAGGGAAAGTAAAACGTTCAATTTCCGTTTTACTATCTGCCGGATCGTAAACGACCACATCATCTCCATCGGCTTGCGCTGGGAAGAACTGATACAAGCCAGAAGGTTTCAATAAATCGCTTTGTAAATAATCATCGACTAACTCTTTTAGTTCTGTAGCACGTGTATCCCCTGCATCAAGCAATTGTTGAACTTGTCCTTTCAGCCCTAAGTGATGACCAATTAATGTCCGCATATTTACATATGGATATAAATGTGACACTGAATATTCCTTTTTCACATGACGACGAACATCCGCTGGTAGGAAGACAGGCGCATCTTTTATAGTACGTACTGGCTTCACTGTGATTTCTTTCGCAGGTCGCGCTGCACGTTTTTCATCTGCTTCTAATCGTTTTTGACGCGACTCTGCTATTTCAGCTAAAAAGTTTTCTCGCGTCTCGCTACCCATTAATAGATTTACTTGCTCAAGCCCTTGCATCGCATCTTTTGAGTAAATAACTGGACCTTCATATTCATTGGCAATTTTCGTTTCAGTAAAGCGACGAGACAACGCCGCTCCCCCTACTAAAATCGGCACATCAATACCGGCAGCTTTAAAATCTTGCGCAGTAATGACCATCTGCTGAGCAGATTTAACAAGTAAGCCCGACAGTCCGATAAAATCTGGTTTTTCTTTACGTATAGCCTCGATTAACTGAGATGGCGTTACTTTAATACCTAAATCAACCACTTTGTAGCCATTATTACTTAAAATAATATCTACAAGGTTTTTACCAATATCATGTACATCGCCTTTTACAGTGGCAAGCACCATTTTCCCTTTACCGGAACTGTCCTCATTTTTCTCCATAAATTGCTCAAGATGTGCGACAGCTGCCTTCATAACACCTGCGGATTGCAATACTTCCGCTACGATAAGCTGGTTGTCATTGAATAAACGACCAACCTCCGCCATCCCTTCCATTAGCGGCCCATTAATAATATCAAGCGGTGATTCAAAAATTTCACGAGCAGCATCCAGGTCTTCAATAAGCCCTTCTTTCGTACCTTCTAAAATATAGTAAGCTAGGCGCCCTTCCACTGTTTTCGGAATATCCGCTTCTGTTTTCTCTTTCTTTTTATCACGATAAAAATCAGTGAATACCGCTAATGTTTCATCATTTGTATTAAATAATAGATTATTTGCTAGTTTAATTTCCTCTTCAGGAATCGATGCATAACGCTCTAGCTTCTCTGTATTAACAATCGCGTAATCCAAGCCCGCCAATGTACAATGATATAAATAAACTGCATTCAGTACTTCTCGGCCAACTGGCGGTAAGCCGAACGAAATATTACTAACACCGAGCACGGTTAATGTACGCGGCATTTTTTCTTTAATAAGACGAATGCCTTCAATTGTTTCAAGTGCTGAACCAATATATTGTTCATCCCCTGTACCAACTGGGAACATTAACGGGTCAAAAATAATATCCTCTGGCGCTAAGCCCCATTTCTCCGTTAATAATTGATAAGAACGCTCGGCAATTTCTAATTTACGATGACGATCGACCGCCATCCCTTGCTCATCAATCGTACCGACAACTAAGGAACCACCATATTTTTTCACTAGCGGCATTACCGCATCAAAACGTTCTTCCCCATCCTCTAGATTAATAGAGTTAATGATGGCTTTCCCTTGTGAAAATTTAAGCGCTTCTTCAATTACTTTTTCATCCGTAGAGTCAATAACGAGTGGCACCTTCACTTTTTTAACAACCTCTTGCATAAAGCCTCGCATATCAGCTAATTCATCACGGTCAGGGTTTGCTAAACAAATATCAATAACATGTGCCCCATTTTTCACTTGTGCACGTGCGATTTCTGCCGCTTCCTCATATTTACCATCAATAATTAAATTTTTGAATTTACGAGAGCCAATAACATTTGTTCGTTCCCCAATAAATAGCGGACGCATCGAATCATCGTACACTAAAGGCTCAATACCGGATACAACATGACCATGTGTACTTTCCGGCAATTGTCGTGGCTTTTCATCTTTTAGTACTTCTCGAATCGCTGCAATATGGGCTGGTGTCGTACCACAACAACCGCCAACAATATTCAGCCAGCCTTTTTCAGCAAAGCCTTTTAATTTTTGAGATAAGGACTCTGGTGATTCATGATAGCAACCTTCCTCATCAGGCAAACCTGCATTTGGATAACAGCTAATATAGCCTGTAGAAAGCTCCGCCAAAGAACGAATATGATCTGTCATAAATTCTGGACCAGTTGCACAGTTTAAGCCGACTGATAATGGCTTAATATGCTCGATTGATATGTAAAAAGCATCAATTGTTTGCCCTGCTAGCGTCGTACCCATTGGCTCTATCGTACCGGAAATCATCACAGGTAGCTCTTTGCCTGTCTCCTCAAATGCACGTGAAACCCCAAGCGTTCCCGCTTTGACATTGAGCATATCCTGACTCGTTTCAAGAAGTAGCACATCTGAACCCGCTTCAATAAGTGCCTTTGCCTGCACATAAAAGTTCTCTTCAAGCTCATCAAATGTAATACCGCCAGTTACCGATAATGTTTTTGTTGTGGGCCCCATAGCCCCCGCTACAAAGCGAGGCCATTCTGGCGTAGAAACTTCATCGACTACTTTGCGCGCAATTTCCACTGCACGTTTATTTATTTCTTCCGCCTTAGCCCCAAGATTATATTCATTTAATACGAGTGGCGTACCACCAAACGTATTTGTACAAATAATATCTGCACCAGCTTCTAAATATTTTCGGTGAATCTTTTCAAGCACATCAGGTCTAGTGAGCACAAGATTTTCGTTACAACCATCGAGCTCCTCGCCCCCAAAATCTTCTGCTGATAAGTTTTCATTTTGAAGCATTGTACCCATAGCGCCATCTAGAATTAAAATTCGTTTCTCCAGTTGCTCTTCAATCAAGTGCTTAGCCATCTATACTTACCCCTTTTTTCTGTTCATCCAATTGCTCAATAAATTTCATTAACTCTAGCGTCATATCATAGCGTAAAAACGGTGTTATTAAATAAATACCATTAAAATATTCAGCAGCTACTTCTACTAATTCCTTGGCAATTGCAATCCCTTCTATTGTTGAACGTTCTTTATCTTCACCACACGCCTTCATACGTGACAGGGCATCGTCCGATAATTTAATACCCGGTACTTCATGGTGTAAAAATTCAGCGCTCTTATAGCTCGTTACTGGCATTATGCCAATATAAATCGGTGTCTCTAAATGCTTTGTCGCCTCATAAATTTCGATAATTTTTTCTTTCGAATAAACAGGTTGAGAAATAAAGTAATCTGCACCATGTTCGATTTTTTTCTCTAGTCGAGCTACTGCACGATCTAACACACGCACATTCGGGTTAAAGGCTGCCGCAACAGAGAAGTTCGCCTTTTTCCGCAGTGGCTTCCCGGAAAACGATATCCCTTCATTTAACTGCTTAATGAGTTGAATTAGCTCCATTGACGATACATCATAAACACTTGTCGCACCTGGGAAGTCACCAACCTTTGTTGGATCTCCTGTAACCGCTAAAATATCATGAATACCAAGCGCATTTAAGCCCATTAAGTGTGACTGTAATCCAATTAAATTACGGTCACGGCACGTAATATGCGTTAATGGTCGGACACCGTGAGTTTCCTTTAATAATGCACCCATCGCCACATTACTAATACGTGGAGATGCAAGAGAATTATCTGCCATCATCACGACATCTGCACCAGCTTCATATAATTTTTTCGCACCTTCTATAAAGCCATCAATTTCTAAATGTCTAGGTGTGTCTAACTCCACGATCACCGAACGCTCACGCTTCACCTTTTCGTGTAAAGGCTCATACGTTGCAGGTTCTGCTTCGCGGACAACTTCTACTTTTTCAGGCTTTGTAAACTTTTCTTCAACAGGTGTTAACTCTTCTAAATATTTTTTCGCCGCTGCTATATGCTTCGGTGTCGTGCCACAGCATCCACCGATTAATCGCACACCTTGATCACGTAATGCAACCGCTGCTCGACCAAAGTAATCTGCTTCTGACTCATAAACGACACGCCCATCCTCTAAATCTAGTAATGAAGCATTGGGATAAGCAGACATAAACGCCTTTTCAGGAAGCTCAACACCTTCAAATGCTTGAATAGTATGATGTGGGCCTAAACGACAATTGACGCCGACTACATCTGCACCAAGCGCCTCTAGTTCATGTAATGCTTGATTTAACGCCATACCATTTTGCAACACACCTGGCTCATGCATTGATACTTGAGCAATAATAGGTAGCGCTGTTTTGGCACGTAACATTTTTAACGTTGCACTTAATTCTTCAAAATCATAATATGTTTCAAGTAAAAGACCGTCCGGATTTCCTGCAAGTAACACAGTCGCTTGCTGTTCAACAGTCGCTAAAATTTCCTCTAATGTTGCATCGCTTTTACGAATACCACGGATGCCACCAATTGTGCCTAATACAAATTGCCCGCCATCCGCTGCCGCACGTTTTGCAATTGTAATAGCTGCTTCATTAAATTGCTGAACTCGCGATTCTAAACCGTAGCGCGCTAATTTAATCGCATTGGCACCATATGTATTCGTTTGAATCACATCTGCTCCAGCAGCAATGTATTCTCTATGAATTTTTTCTATTAATTCCGGTCTCTGTACATTCATTTCTTCATGGCAATACTCCAAGCCGTAGCCATATAATACAGTACCAATGGCACCATCAGCTGTTAACACATGCGTTTTTAATTTTTCTAGCAATCCCATATACGTAGCCCTCTCTTTCGTTATACGCAAAATATAAAAAGCCTTCTTTTTACATAAAGAAGGCTTTAACGAATCGTAATTGTTTTTCCTTCTCATCTTCGACCAGCGTGGTCTTCTGGATTTAGCACCTGACATACGTTGGTTGCTGAAGCGTCATCGGGCCAGTCCCTCAGCTTCTCTTGATAAGAATTTAGTATGAATTTTTCAAATAATTAAAAGAATCATATCGTTTACAGGCGATAGAGTCAAGACTATTTCACTTAACAAAGGATATTTCTTCAGAAAATTATCTTATTTCAGCTTTATTTCACCTGTGCAACGATTTTGTAATGACCTTTTCATCGTTTCGCTATAGGTGAAACTTTTTAAGTATGGATACTAGCAACACTTCGCTCCAGGTTGCGCTTTCCGCGGGCAAGCACCGAGCCGCTTCCTTTGCTATGCTCAGCCCAGGGTCTCGGTTTGCTTGCTATTCCCGCTGGCGTCGCAACCTTTCGCTCCATTAGTATAGTCGGTATTTCATTAAAAAATATGCATACTGGTTTCCACTTTCCCCCGTAAGAGGCACTATCTCTCGCTTCGTAAACTTTTAAAGCATATATACGAGCAACATTTCGCTCCAGGTTGCGCTTTCCGCGGGCAAGCACCGAGCTGCTTCCTTTGCTATGCTCAGTCCAGGGTCTCGGTTTGCTTGCTATTCCCGCTGGCGTCGCAACCTTTCGCTCCATTAGAGTATGCGGGATAATTTAATTATTGTAGTTTTTTAGCAAGCTCTTCTCCTATTTGCTTACCATTTTGTATGCATGCACCAATACCTACACCGAAATAAGAGCAACCAGCTATCGATAAATTCGGATACTTTTCTGCAAGTTCAGCTGTTAAACCTTTCAACGCTTCATGATGTGCTAAATCATACTTTGGCATTTGATCAATCCATTTGGCTACATTTACAACAGTCGGTTTTTCATCAATGCCTAAACTTTTCTTCACATCCTCTAAAGCGACAGCTGCTAACTCTTCATCGGTCATCTTCCGTAATTTTTCGTACGCTGGATTGATACTCTTGTAAAAGAGTCGTACAAGTAACTTATTATTAGCAGATGTATGCTTCCATTTTCGACTTGTCCACGTTGCTGCGTTGCATTGGACATTGGAATTATGTGACACAATAAAGCCAGTACCATCTGCTGGCAACACTGCATCAGGTACATCAAAACCGAGATAAATTGTTATTGCAGAAGCTGTAGTAAATTCATTGAAATAATGATCCAATGATGGGTCCTGCAATAAGCTTTGCACCGCTTCATTTGGCAATGCTAATACAACATGCTCAGCCTCCAGCTTCCTACCATTTGCCAATGAAATGACATATTGCCCTTCCTGCTTCTTGACACTTGTTGTTGCTACGCCTTTAATAATTTCTACTTCTGTTAAGGTAGCTTCAAGACGCTCGATTAGTGAGGATAAACCTTTTTTAAACGAAATAAATTTTTTATTGGAAGCTTTCATAAATTGTTCGCGATTTGCATCAAAGCCCTTAATAATACTTCCGTATTCATTTTTATAATCGATTAAGTAAGGCAAAGTAGAAGCAATGGATAGTTGATGTAAATCACCAGAATATACACCCGCTAGTACTGGTGCAATTTGATTTTGCACTAGCTCTTCCCCTAAGTAATATGTCAAAAACTCGCCTATCGAGCTTTCTTTCGTAAAGCCTTTATTCGGCATCGTTAAATCTTGCAATGCGATTTTTTTACCCGCTTCTGATACAAGTGTACTTGCTTCGAGTGAAGCTATACTCATTGGAATACCGAACGTAGAATCAGCAGGTATTGCATGTAGCTCGTCATTTGTATAGATATAAGATATCCCCGTTTCGTTGTACACAAGCTCCTGTTCAAAGTGAAGCTCTTGCACTAATTCCATAACGCCCTTATGGCGCGCAACAATAGAATCAGCACCCGCTTCCATAATAAAACCTTGATCATATACAGAGTGCAACTTACCACCTAAGTAAGTATTTTTCTCAACAAGCACTAGTTTCACATCTATGTTTCTTTCCAATACTTGACGCTGTAAATAATGCATCGTACATAAACCAGTAATGCCGCCACCTAATACAACGATAGTTTCCATGAAGAATCGCCCCTAATTTCTTTATTTATCTCCTATTAGTATAAACTGTTTTGACAAACATTTACCTTCAACCCATTACAAATTTCGCAAATATTTGCCTGCAAATTGTTTGAAAATTGTTTGAGTGCCTGGCACCTAAAAAATGGCACCTAAAAAAATCCGCTTTGCTTTCAGTTAACAGGTCAAGAGCAATAAAGCTTATATGGCTCTTATCCTGCCTGAGGAAGGCACAGCGGATATTTTATAATATTATTTATTGGATTTTGAATTTTAGCGAAGCTTTGCCATTTCAACACAGAACAGCATCAATTAGTTTAAGTTTTGCGCTACGTTAGCTAATTTATCTGCAGAATTGGTTACTTCATTAAATGCTAGCCCAAGCTCATGAAGAACTTGAGAAACGGCTTGAATTTCTTTTTCCATACGATCATTTTGAGACTTTGCTTCTGTCATAGCATCTAGTATTTTGTTAAACTGCCCCTCTGTTTGGGCCATGTTTTCCTCACCAGACGCAACCTCTGCCTGAATATGATGAAGCGAGTGGGCTAGCTTATCCGTGCGCTCCGTTGTTTTTTCTAATAGTTTTGCCACAGATGTAACCGATTCTTTCGTTTGACTAGATAATTTACGCACTTCATCTGCTACAACACTAAAGCCCTTCCCGGCTTCTCCAGCACGCGCTGCTTCAATAGCCGCATTTAAAGCAAGTAAATTCGTTTGATTGGCAATGTTCGTCACAACATTCATAATCGATTCCATTTCCTTAGACATATCTGTTAATTGTTTAATATTGTTCGAAATTTCATCGACTGATTGAATAATGTTACACATATTTTTAGATTGATGTTGTAAACGTTCACGACCTTCTACAGCCTGACCTTCAGCTAACGCACTGACCTGTAACGATTTTTTGGCCAATTGCTTAATTTCATTTGATTGATTGCTCAATAGATGGAATGAAGCATTCGTTTCTTGAGAAATTGTCGCAAGCCCCTCTGAAGATTCCACAATGGTTTTTTCAACCGCTTCTTTTTCACGTTCAACATTTTCTTTCAGCTGCTCAACTGTACTCTCAAAAGCTTCTAATACAAGTTGCTGCTCGAAATTCGAAATTTTAGAAATAGCCCGTATTGTATTGAATTGGTCTACTGGATTCGCTACATGGTTTTCGACTAAATCAATAAATGACAAAGCTAAATCTTGGAAAGCACAAATATACCATTGTGTTCTTAGTCCAATATGTACATGTACTTTTGCGATACTTACTCGTCTTCTATAAAATTCTTCATCTATTGTGCCGTTAAACATTTCAATAATATGCCGGCGCAATGTAATCTTCAATTTATCTACGGAACTATGTTTATTAATAATATTTACTAAACTTTGCTCAGTTCCTACCATGGCATAAAATCGGTCAACGATGTGATTAATGTTGTCCTCAACAAATGGTTTAAAAGCTTTTAAATATTGTAAATCTTGTTTTGTCAAATTTAGCATTTCTATCTGCTTCACCAATGTTCGGGAATTGGGCACATCCATTGTCACCGAGTATTGCTGTAAATCTAACGCCATTGTTTTTTTCTGTTTTTGAAAAATCACACTTTTCCCTCTTTCATGTACAAGTTCTTTTGAAAAGCTGAGCAACATACCATTTCCGTTTACCCAAATATACTGATAAAAATATGAAAAAATACCACGACCGTTAATAATTTAACAAGAAAATAATATAACAAAATAACATTATAATAATCAATAATGCATTATTTTTTCAATTTGAAATTACTCATTTACATTATACATTTTAATATTAATTGTCAATTTATATTAACCTATTTTTTACCATTTAGCACTATAATATTTATTATTAAACAAAACAGGAATTCAGAATCAAAATGTACTAAAAAGTATGTATCAGCATTTTTAATTAGCTATATCTACGCTGTTTTTAATCATTTACAAGTTCTATTGTTATTTGTCCATGCATAATTAAGTAGCATCCATTTCAGCATTATTCAACAATTAATTTCATTAGGGTCAAAGAACCTAAAAACACTCTCAAAATAAGTACTAAAATACCAATTTTATCCCTGTTAATAAATAGCATTTAATACCTAGTGTGTTTTCATCTAGTTTGCGTCTCTATACGATTATTTTATTATGTTACGATAGGCACACACAATTTCTCTTTCAGTCGTACATTTCACAAAAAAAAAACCGCAACTGTTCGTTAATGAACCGTTGCGAGTTTTTTATAGTTTATCTAATTCCTCAAGTAAAAGCGTAGCTTCTTCGATACCAGCTTCCGCAGCGAGTCCGTACCATTTTTTAGCCTCTTTAATATTTTGTGCTAGACCTTCGCCTTTATTATAAATATGACCGAGCTGTAACTTTGCTTCAGGATCACCCTGAAGCGCCGCTTGCTTGAACCAGTGAATACCCTTTTCAATATTACGTATCCCTGTTAAACCCTTGCTCCATATAAAGCCCAAATCATAAAATGCATCAACATGGTATTGTTCAGCAGCTCGTTCAAACCAATATAATCCCCGATTTACATCACGCGTTTGCCCTAAATGACCTTCTAAATAAATTCCACCTAGTCTGTATTCCGCTTCAACATAACCAGCCTCAGCAGCCTTTTTATAATAGATAAAAGCTTGCTCCTCATCGACGGCAACACCTAATCCTTGCTCATATATAATGCCTAATGTAAACATTGCCTCGGCCACGCCATGCTTTGCAGCAACCTCGAACCACTGTTTTGCAAGCTGCATGTTTTCTGCTACACTTTCCCCATTAAAATACATATCGGCTAAGTTATTGGCTGCATCTGCATGCCCCTGTTTTGCGGCAGCTTCATACAACATAAAAGCACGATCATAATTTTCCTCTACAGCAATCCCCTCAAAATAATAGTTCGCAAGGGCGTATTGCGCATTGGCATTATCTTGTTTTACCGCGATTTCAAACCACTTCACAGATTTTTCAGGTTGGAAATCAGCGCCATCGTTTGTACTATAATATTCCCCAAGCTCAAATTGGGCATCTGCATCTTGTTCTTCAATGGCTGCTTTGTACAAATCAATGATTTCCTCATGATCTAAATCTTCCTCTTCAAAAGCATCAACTGCTTCGTCCTGTTTGACAAAATACCATTCCAGTATATCAAGCACATCATCAACAACTTCAGTTGTATAAGCTAACTTCTCCAATGAAGTAATTTGCCAAATTAAAATATAAATTGGTTGTGGTATGGCCTCACGCAATAAATCATCATACTCCGCTAACAGCGTTAAGACATTTTCTTGCGCTGTTTGCGTTTGCTCTGGATGTACAACTTGTAAGTGTCGTTGCTTCTTTTTTCTTAACAAGCCCTGAATAACTTGATATAACATTTTTTGCAAGGTCGTCAGTTGTACTTCTTCCAATATAAGTAATGTTACGTTTTGTGCAAACCATGTATTCTCTATTTGTGGTAGCTGTTGTAAAGACTCAGTGCGCTCCTTATTTCGCTTTGCTAAAAATGGCCCATACATTTGTTTTCCCCCCTTGCACTATGTAAAAAAACTGCCTCGCTATTATTATATGGAAGGCAGTTGATGAATGGTTACACATATGCTCTTAATATAAGTCCAATAAATAATGTAATAGTGAAAAAGAACGTGACATGTAGCCATTTAGACAATTCTAATAAACCGATGAATTCACGGGTAAATGCGTTAGGTATATAATAAAACGCCGTTTTAGAGCCGATCCCTTGCGCATCTAGCTTTGCCTTTCTAGCGTAAATGCTTGCACGAAATACATGGAAGTTATTCGTCACAAAAAGCGATCGGTATTCCCTTCCTTGCGCATGCGCATCCATAATTGCCTTTGAAAACATCATATTCTGTTCTGTATTTGTCGACCTATCTTCTATTACTATTTTCCGATTCGGTATTTGGTGTCTTTCAATCAGATATGTTTCCATCGCAAATGCTTCCGAAACTTGTTCATCCCGACCTTGCCCGCCTGAAACGATAATGAAAGGACGTTCCCCATATTTTCGGTATTGCTTTACTGCCTTGTCTAAACGGCTAGCTAAAAGAGGAGGAACTTTGTCACCCATTAAGCCTGAACCAAGGACGAGTATATAATGTGGCTCATAAGTAATCGGTGTGAAATGGTAAATGATAGCATACAGCATTACACTTGTATATAAAAAGACTGTATAGGCAAAAATCAAAAACGCATAAAAGAAAAGAATATGCCAAAACCTATTTTCAATATTTATAAAAAATACGAAGACATAGCCAATTATCATGAGCAAGAAAACTAATCCAAAAACAGCTAATACTAAATTTCGAACGCTGCGACCTTCTTTTTCAAGCAAAATTTTACTATTGAAAAACATTGCTATGGATAATATCAACATTATACCCGGGATAATGCCGAACAACGTCATAATGCCCATCTTGGACACAATACCCTGTTCGTTAATAAATAAATCATAGTGTGTGGCTATCGCTAGAAAGACAGTTAAACCGATTAATCCTAGAACGACTGCGTTAATGAATCGTCTTTTTTCTGTAATATATAGCATTAAAAATACTGAAATCAATAATGTCACTGCTGGAAGCATTGCATTTACTCCTTTCCTCCCTTTCTATTCCCCATTCAGCAAGATGCTGACACCACTTGTTCATATATTGCAAATTTCCTAAATTAAAGATAGTGAATATTTTATTTTTCACTATAATTCATGTAAAATTACTATTAAGAACTAGTTTATGACAAAAAATAAAATTATTTTGGAGGAATGTAAGCAATGAAAAAAATTCTTGCAGCTCTTTTTGCAGCGACACTTATGTTTGCTTCAGTTGGTGCAACACTATTAATAACGGACACACCGACTGCTGAAGCAAAATCATATAAGTCAGGTAAAAAAGGCTTCACAAACAACAACAACAATTCAAATATTCAAAAATCTCAGGATAATTCTAAAGACCAAAACAATGCAACAACAAATAAAACTACAAATAAAACAGATACAACAACTGCGAAAAAAGGTGGCTTTTTCTCAGGTGGTCTTATGAAAGGCTTAATGCTAGGTGGTTTAGCAGGTCTACTATTCGGTAGTCTATTTAGTGGTCTTGGAATGCTTGGTAATATTTTAGGCTTATTAATCAACGTTGCTGCCATTGCGGTTATCGTCATGCTTGTTGTAAAAATTATCAACATGTTTAAAGATAAAAAACGCAAAGAACAGGAAGCGACACAATGGCACAAATAATTAGCGAGCAAGATATTATCAACGCTATTTGCCTATCACAGGCCTACCATAAAAATATCCGCCCCGAAGACGTCCTTGTCGAGCTAACGTACGAAGATGAGACAGGCTTCGGTGCAGAAGTTGAAACAAATGGTCAAATCGAAGTTTTCAACACTGCTGCTATGATTGGTGCATTACGTGTATGGATAAAAGATGTCCTTCACGGAGACCCTTTTTCAACAGGTATCGAGCTTATATTAGACGATGAAGAAGGCATTATTGCCAAATTATCATAGCTGTAAATTCATTTCACAGAGCTTGTGCTGAAGCTAGATAAAACGAATAGCCGTTCAATAAATCTTACAGTCGATTTATTGAACGGCTTTTTTTGAACGACACCTTCTGCAAATTGAAGGCTATTTCAATTGTTCACTGAAGCTTACAAAGATTTTAGCTGCGTGGCTACGCTTCGTTGAAGCTTCTGGATAAAATTTCCCTTCACTTCCTGTCACAATACCAAGCTCATATAGCATTGTAATGGCATCTTGCGTTTCATCATTATAACTAGCTATATCTGTGAACGGTGTTTTATTTTTCACAACATAAGCTTCGTTGTACTGTTTTTCATATGCACGTTTAATCATCAGTGCTAATTGCGCACGTGTAATAGGCTGACTCGGATTAAACTTGCCTTCCTGTCCTTTTACAAGACCATGCGCATAAGCCGCCGCAATTTCTGCCTGTGTTTTGGCATCGTAGCTTGCAATATCAGTAAATGGTGCATTGTCAGTTGTTGTTAACCCTAAGCTTCTAACAAGCATTGTTGCAGCCTGAGCGCGTGTAATATTTTGCTCCGGTCTAAATGTACCATCTGCATAACCTTTCATAATGCCTTTCGTAGCCGCTTTGTGAATGAACGCTGTTGCCCAATGATTTTGAATATCTGTAAACTGTACTGTACTACCTGTTGTAAACGTTGCTGTTGGGCTTTGAACACTTTCATTACCAGCCGCATCTAGCGCTTTAATTGCCACTGTGTAGGCAGTATTTTCTGTTAAATTATCTAGCGTTATAGCCATTTGATCAGCATTTACTGTAGCGTATAGCTTATTATTCACATAGACATTATACTTCGTAACCCCTTCATTATCTGTCGCTGCCAGCCAATTTACCTTTGCTACGGTGCTACTTTCCACGCTAACTCGGATGACAGAGGAAGCATCCCACAATGAACTTGCTTTCATAATCGGTAAAAATGCTTCATTTGCTACCGCGAAATAGCCTGCTTCACTTAAATGGATATTTTCCGGATTTGGTAAATAGCTTGCCACATCTTTAGCCACGACATCTAAAGTAGGCACAAAGATTGCCCCCGCTTTTTCTGCTGTTGTTTTTATAGACGCATTCATAATACCTAATAGCATTTTAAATTGCGTCTGTAATTCTTCATTATAATAAGGGAAAGAATTATAGTATCCCATAACGTAAATTTGCACTTGTGGATTCAACTTTTTAATTTCCGCTAAAATAGTTGCAATATTTTTTATCGCTTCTTGCGACGCCTTTAAAATAGCCGCAGTATTTATGCCCGTTGTTGCTGTATCTTTTAAAATTGGCAATAAGTCATTCGCACCAGCCGTTAAAGTAATTAGCTCCGCTTCCTTAATTGACGCTCTAAGTTTTGTGCTATCGTTCGTGTAACCAAAGCCCGTCACTGGTTTCTCAACATCTGCTTGTAAATCAGCCAAAATATTTTTCGTTGTATAGCCTGAATAAGCAAAGCCTTTATTATAAGAAGTTAATAAACCATCTTGTTGCAATGCCTGTGCAACAAAATCCGTATAGCCAAGACCAATAACGCCCATTTCATTCATGCCATGTGCCAATGAATCACCTAGCGCTACGTAATCGGCTTGTACTACCCAGCTTGGCGCTATATGGTCTGGCGTCTTCGCTGCACTTGCTCCTACAGGTACTGTTAATTGTAAAGCTAGTACACTTGCAGCTAAAAATCGAAATTTCTTGGAAAATTGCATATACCCACTCCTTTTGCTCATCTAGTTATTACTAGTTTACTAGATTAAGGATAAAAATGGGTAATTATTGTTAATTCTTCATTCAATTTTCACTTTATTCAAGCTGTACTTTCCCGTAGACACCTCCACCACCAACTGCAATATTTAATTGCCCCGTTCTAGCTAAATCAATCATCTGTGCGATTTTAAGCGGCACAATTTCCGCAAGCTGCTCGGTCGTTATACAATGTAAAATAGTCATTTCCGTTCCAAATGCATGGATTAATTTTTCCATCATTTTTGGTCCTAAACCAGGTATAAAATCTAATGGTACTTGATGTATATAGGCCGGTCTTTCCCGTTCAGCACTATCCGATTCAGATAGTTCCATAATACGTGTTGCCACACCTTTAATAATTTGCGAACTTCCGCATGATTTACAAAGTGTTTCTTCATCATTTACCTGCACACCACATTTCGCGCATACCGTTTGATAATATTTGCCGAGCAATGGATTTAAGCCATAGTTCGCTAACACCGCTCGTCCTTCTTGTTCATGGAGCGCCATTTTTAGCTCGTTAAAATTAGCTGCCTTTAATCGGAGCTTTTGATATTCGCGAGCAATTTTCCCTAGTGAATGAGCATCTGAATTCGTTACAAATGTATAGGCTTGAAGTTCTCGTATATTTTTTACCATATGCGTATCGGAACTTAAACCAAGTTCAATGGCATCAATCAGATGAGGATCAAATACTTCGGTTAAGCTGTGATGAACGCCTTTGCCAAATAAGCTTTTAAATGGTGTAAAAACATGTGCTGGGATAAAAAGACCTCCCATTTCACGAACTTTTTGTTGGAGCGTTCGCCCATCACAATAAATTCGCTGTGAACTCAAATGAATGTTTTTCATAAAGCCCCTCATCCAATTTGAAAAGTGCTCCATTACGGCAATCGTAGGAAAGTAAGCCAGTACATGGATTGGTCCTTGACAGTAGCTATCATAAATTTCGATTTCCGAGCCCAGAATGAGCGTTGTTTCTTGGAAGCGAAGTCCTCCTTCTTCTAACTCCGTTAGCTCTCCTTGCGCTATCATCATCTTCACTTCAGCTATTACTTCAGGTGAATGACAATCAATAATGCCAATTATATCAAGCCCCTTTTTTGCACTCGCCATCTCTAAAATTCGTGCTAATGTTAAAGTTTTGCTCCCCGTAATTTTTACTGCCCGTCCATTCATTGTTCGACCAATATGAATATGTAAATCCGCATAATAGTTATGAAGCAATGTCTACATCTCCTTACGTTCAATTTTAAAATGAAAAAACCTTACATTGCTGCAAGGCATTTTCAGTCATTAGGATGGGTGGTTTTGTTGGCTGCTATGATCAGTCTCTAATGAACCTGAACCTTGGTTAGGCATCGTCGCTGCATCATAAGCAACTAAAGTAACACCGATTTTCTTTTCGAGCTCATTAATTTTTTCAAGTTGTGTGTGATCTAATTGTGCAAATTTTATCTCTTCCATGTCATCACGCATCCTTTCAAAAATAACGTTCCCCGAACATCTCACAACTATACAAAAAGTCTGAATTGTTTGTGTGCCTGGCACTCGTGTCAAAATTGTTTGAGTGCCTGGCACTATTTAGTGAATTGTTCAGATACATATATTAAATACGGTTTTCCTGTTAGTGGATGTGTTTGAATATCAGCATAAACGCCAAAAACATCTCTCAGTAGCTTAGGTGTTAGCACTTCTTCTGGCGTCCCATAATGGACAATACGACCTTGTTGTAAAACGTAAATGTAATCACAGTACATCGCTGCCATATTCAAATCATGTAAAGCTGCCACAACCGTTAAATGCAATGTTTGTATTAAGTCCATTAGTTGTAATTGATGCTGAATGTCTAAATGATTCGTAGGCTCATCTAAAATAAGCACTTGCGCCTGTTGTGCTAATGCACGCGCTACCATCACTCTCTTTTTTTCCCCTCCAGAAAGAGAACTAAAACTACGTGTTTCTAAATGAGCAATACCCGTTTGAGCTAATGCCTCATTTACAATAGTAAAGTCTTCTTTATTGTCCATTTCAAAAAGTTTTTTATGTGGCGTTCTGCCCATGCTCACTAAATCTCGCACGTTAAAATCGAATAATACGGGTGTTTCCTGGCTAACAGCAGCTAATTTTTTGGCAATGACCTTAGTCGATTGTTTTAAAATATCTTGCTCATTTAAGAGCACAGTTCCACTTTCAGGCTTTAATAAACGATACATATTTTTTAATAGTGTCGACTTCCCACTACCATTAGGACCAATTAAACCGACAAATTGCTTTGCCTTTATTTGAACACTTACCTCATCTAATATTCGTTGGTCTTGAATGGAGAATGATACATGCTTCGCTTCTAATGTCATCGCTTTTAATCTCCTTCACCAAATGAATAATTGTTACGGCGTAATAGCCAAATAAAAAACGGCCCGCCACAAAAAGCAGTAATAATTCCGATTGGCATTTCTTCTGGAGCAATTAACACGCGTGCAATCGCATCCGCCCAAACTAAGAAAACCGCACCCAACAATGCACTTATCGGGATAACATATTTGTAATTAGACCCCACAAATAAACGCACAATATGTGGAATAATTAAACCAACGAAACCAATTGAGCCGCTTACTGCAACAAGCACACCTGTTAATAGTGATACGAGCAGTATTAGCTGTATACGAAACTGTTGTAAATTAACACCTAACGTCACAGCCGCCTCTTCCCCAAGCAGCAATAAATTTAATTGGCGATAATGCAGCCATAGCAAAACAAATACGATGACAAAAATAAAAGCGGGAATAAATAAATTACTCCATTTTGCCCCTGCCAGACTGCCGAGCATCCAATACATAACAGCTTTTATACCGCCCTCTTCTTTAGACATCATTAACATAAAATTAGAAGTCGCAGATAATATAAACGATACAGCCATTCCTGCTAACAACAAACGGAAGATAGAAATACGTCCCCCAACCCGCGACAACAGAAACACCAAAACCATTGCAATAAATGACCCTAAAAATGCAGCTACAGAAAGTGCATAGATACCTAAAAATGCAAACGCCCCTAAAATAATAACCGCTGTGGCACCAACTGTCGCACCGGAAGAAATCCCTAAAATATAGGGGTCTGCAATTGAATTACGGACAAGTGCTTGCACTGCTGCACCAGCAACAGCCAAACCTGCTCCAACAATAGCAGCAAGCAATACGCGAGGAACACGAATTTGCCAGATAATAATCTCCTGTGAGCGACTCCAATCTCCCTCTATCGAATTTGAGAAAATCGAAATTTTTGAGAAAATAACCTTCCATACGTGTAGCGGTGTAATCGATACCGATCCAATCATAACAGCCAGCGTCATTGAAACAATTAATAGTAGAACAAGGGTTATAGCAAATACCATAAACTTTTTATTCATCTGTTTACTAACTCCTAATCAATTAAGATAATGACGAAGCAAGCAATAAAAAAGGGTATTCTACGCACGAATGCATAGAAATACCCTAGGCTAAACAAAGGCAGAAAGAATCCATCAATTGTCCGTAATTGCTTGCATCCTCGTGGGCATTACAGGTAGTAACTAATTGGCAGGTCTCCTGGCTTCGATTCAACGTATCTATAATTACCTTCCCATTCGAAAACAGTGGCTAATCATTATAGAACTCCTCGTTACAGTTGCGGGACAGCGTCGGACTTTCACCGACTTCCCTTTTAAGTGGCGCTCGTTAAATAAGCGTCACACCATTAGTATCTGAAATTTTAAAATTATGACGATTCTATCATACATAATTATTGTAGTCCATAGCTTCTAAACTTCCCTTCTTTCAACTTCGCGCAAATAGTTTTTGTAGAATACCTAAAAAACGATAATCCATAATTTCTGCACATTTACTTGTTACAGTTAAGACAATTAACTAGTAAGGAGGAATTCACATGGTATTAAAAAGAAAATGGTTGCTAAGTTTCGTTGCTGCATTTGCTTTACTACTATTATCAGCATGCTCTGAGAATGCGGCGAAGTCTGAATCTGCTAATAGTGACACAACAGATTCTCATGCAGAATCAGACAAAGGAGAAGAAATGGATCACTCCACGATGAAGCATTCAAGCTCAGGTGAAGTTCCGCCCACTTTAAAAACTGCAGAAAGCCCAAAATTTCCAGTAGGCAGTACGGCTATTATTACGGAAGGACATATGGCAGGGATGGCAGGAGCAGAGGCAACGATTGTTGGGGCATATGATACAACTGCCTATATCATTTCCTATGAACCGACGACCGGTGGAAAGAAAGTAGAAAATCACAAATGGGTAATACATGAGGAATTAGTTAATCCAGGTGAGGCACCTTTAGCACCGGGCACAGAAGTCAAAACAGACGCTGCGCATATGGAGGGTATGGAAAATGCTACTGTTCGTATTGATGAAGCAGTACAGACGACTGTTTATATGATAGATTTCCCACTAACAACGACTGGTGAAGAAATGAAAAATCATAAATGGGTTACTGAAGACGAACTAGCTTCAAAATAAAAAAACAACCTCTGAGATTACTCCATCAGAGGTTGTTCTTTTTATTTGTCTATTACTAATTACAAGTAGCTTTATGCCATTTATAACCGATTCCCCACACTGTCTGTAAGTAATCATCTACCGGAAAGCCACTTTTCCGCAGCTTTTCCCTTAAATTGCGGACATGGGAATCAATCGTACGATCATCAATTGTTACGTTATATCCCCAAACCGTATTCATTAAATGTTCTCTTGAGAAAACTTTATTTTGATAATCAAGCATTAGCGCTAACATCGTAAACTCTTTCGGCGTTAAAGCAATCGTCTGTTGTTCAAAAGACACTTCAACGGAATCTTTATTTAATCGTAGCCCTTCAAAAAAAATGATTGTTTCTTCAGTTTTCGTTCTTCTTAAAACAGCATGTATACGTGCTAACAACTCTTCTTCATCAAAGGGCTTTAAAATATAGTCGTCTGCTCCGATATTTAACCCTTTTATAATATCAGCTTGTTCTCCTTTTGCTGTTAACATAATCACTGGTACATCCCAAAACTTCCTTATTTCCTGACAAGCCTGCCAACCGTCCATATCAGGCATCATAATATCTAACAGCACTAAATCAACCTGATTTTCTTCCAAATAGTCTAATGCATCTTTCACCGAAGCTATCGCTATGCAATGAAAAGAAGGCTCTAAATAAAGAGAGAGCAATTCTAACATTCTTGGTTCATCGTCAATTAATAATAGTGTTTTCATTTGTTCCTACCCCTTAAATAATAATTCAAAAGTAGTCCCTTTGTTTTCCTCACTAAAAACGGTTACTTCTCCTCCATGTGCATGGACAAGCTCCCTTACAATGGCTAGTCCAAGTCCTGAACCTCCATGTGCACGGGCACGAGATTTTTCAACCCGATAAAAGCGTTCAAAAATATAAGGTAAATCCTTTTTCGGTATCCCTTTGCCAGTATCTTTTATAATGATGTTTATTAAGTTATGATGTCTTTTTACTATTAAGTAAGTTGAATCTCCTGAGGAGCAATATGTTAAAGCGTTATTTAACAGATTCAAAATAATTTGTTCCAGCCTTGCGGAGTCGGCCATTAATGTTAAGCGCTCTTCACATTGAACAAAAAAGTGAATCTCTTTTTCCTGAAAAGCAGGACTTAACTTCGCCTCGATACTTGCCACTAATTCATCTAACTGAAGACATTCTTTGTTAATAACAAATGCGTTTTCATCCATTTTTGCTAAATCAAATAAATCTTTAATTAATCTTGAAAGCCGATTCGTTTCTTCAATAATGATACCTAAATATTTTTGGCGATCCTGCTCCGTTAAATCTCGCTTATAAAGTATATCTGTATAACCTTTAATAAAGGTAATGGGTGTTCTTAGCTCATGGGCAATACTTGATAAAAATTCCTTCCTTTCCTCTCTTAAATGATTTAAATCATCGGATAACTGTTGAATAGCATGTGCAAGATCACTCAGTTCATCTTTGCCATTAGTCGAAAGCGCAACAGTGAAATCTCCTTTATTCATTTTCATCGTCGCTTCTTTCATAGCCATTAAAGGTTGGGCAAGTTTGCGAGATAACACAATGATGACAACAATCGTCACCAAACCTGAAACGATGCCTACAATGAGAAAATGTTTGTTTAATCGCTCCATTAATGCATGAATGGAGTCTGTATTTTGAAACATAAACACATAGCCCATGGTCGTTTGCTGTTTTACAATAGGACTGATTGTTGCAATATATTTTTCATCTTGCCAATTTTTCTCTAATACCTCGCCACCATAAGGCACACTACCCCCGAGCTTTTTTAAATAAACTTTAATTTCAGGGTGTGAAGAGGAAGCAGCTAAAACGGTTCCCGCTTTATCTGTTATGACAACATCTGTATTTTCTCGGGATTCCATTAACAATATATGTGATAACGTCTCCTCATCGAAATTTTGCTCTAATATTGTTCGATGCGAATTACCAGTTGTCTGCAAGTTTGTTAATTCTTCTTCAACTCGCGAGTTCGTTAACGAAACATGTAAAAAAAACATCATAAATGTTTCTATGCAAAACAATGTGATAAAAAATATTATGCCAAGCTTTAATGAAAGTTTTTTCATCCCTTAACCACCTATATGTCAAAATGATACCGTGTAAGTGTGAAGATTTTATGCAGAAGATAGATACTCCTATAAATATTATAAAATAAATACATCACGCTTATTGATTTTCCGTCATCATGTTGCATTTAAATATGTAGCTATTGGCAATAGCATAGTTTCCGTTACGGGTTGCTCGCTTTCCGCGGGCGTGGCTTAAGCCTCCTCCTCCGCTCCGCTACGTGCGGAATCTCAGATAAGTGCCAGGCACCAAAAAAATTCCGAATATTCACAACTATACTGAAGTAATAAATCTACATAGACTCCCGCTTAGAAAGTACGGAACATAAAAGCACAAGATATCGCGACATCAACGTTTCTAGTTTACGTTATGCCTGCAACAACACCGCGGATTTTCACGTTAAAGAAGCCTTTATTATGTTAGAAAAACTAAGCGAGCTGTCAGGGGTGCCAGGCACTCAAACAATTAGACACTTAAACAATCGTGCCAGCGGAAAGCGTCCGCCCGCAACGGAAATCAACCCCCATTTTAAAAAAGCCAATAAGTATGTCGCATACTTATTGGCTTTTACTATTAAAGATATTTTTTAACCCAGTCTAAGAAGTTTTCAACTACTGTATCAAGGAATTTCACAGTACCTTCATCTGTTAAATTGCCTTCAGCATCGAATTTAGTGTGGACAGCACCGATATATACATCATTACCGTGAAGTAACGGTGAATTAATCCCTGGTGAGAATAAAATATCACGTAAGTGTAATTGTGCTTTTACAGTACCTAAGTTCCCCATTGATGCACCCATCATAAACGATGGTTTGCCAATCATTACTTTGTCTACACGTGATAGCCAGTCAATAGCGTTTACCATAACGCCTGGCACCGTTCCGTTATATTCTGGTGTTAACCAAAGTACCGCATCAGCTGCTTTTACTTTTGCTTTAAAATCTAATACCGTTTGTGGTGCTTCATTTTCGATATCTTGATCATACATTGGTAAATCACGTAAGCTTAATACTTCTAGTTCAAATTTTTCAGCATAACGTTTTTGAATAAATTTTGCTAATGCCATATTATAAGATTCTTTACGGATACTACCGACTATTGCTACTACTTTCATGTTGTTTCCTCCTAATTGGTTCTTCCATTAATATTTGTTAAGCCTTTTTATTTTATACTGCCCTAATAATAGGTTGCAAATTCCTCAACCGGTTTACGATACCCACGTAAGCGCTGGCTACTTTCTTTTTCCTTGCCAATGGTCATCATCAACACAATCTCATGTGTTGCTGGCACGTTGAATAACGCTCGCATTTGCTGTTGATCAAAGCCTATCATTGGACACGTATCCCAGCCGCGATTTTTGGCAGCTAACATAAAGAGCATAGCTGAAAGTGATGCATTACGAATCGCATCTTCCTTCATAAACGCCTCACCACGTTCTTCGTAAAACTTTGCATTATCATCAATTAAATTTTCAAGCTCACAGTTTGTCATAATACCTAAGTCAACCATACCTTGACTAATATTAGCTGTTTGCTTATAAGCCTCTTTGTCGCCAAGTACTAAAATAACACCGGAAGCAGCATGCACTTTATATTGCCCATAGGCAGCCTCGCGAACTTTTTCTTTCAATTCTTGATCTAACACAACGATGTATTCTGTGTGTTGCAAGTTGAATGCAGAAGGTGCAAGCTTGACGTCCTCTAAAATCGGGCGAATATCATCCTCCGTCATTACAACGCCATCTATAAAATTATTTGCTGATCGACGTTTATCAATTAACTTTGTAAATTCCATTTCGACGTCCTCCAATTAACCAATAGGTTTTACTAAAACTGTCGTTACTTTAATGTAGACACACCTTACTCATATTCTTTGTCAAATGCAATTGTACTTCTAATTGTATCAATCGGACGAACAAGCCCTTCAATTTGCGCACGTTTTGGCTCTAGGAAAGGTGGTAATGATAATTTTTCACCTAATGTTTCATACGGCTCATCACCCATAAATCCAGGTCCATCTGTCGCCCATTCAAATAAAATTTGTGGTGCTACACGCGCATATAGTGATTCAAAGAAGTGACGGTTAACGTAACCAGACGTATTAAAACCAAAGCCTTCTAAACGTTCTGTCCATTCATTTAAAACGTCACGATCTGCTACACGGAAGGCTGCGTGATGTACAGTACCAAAACCTTGACGAGCTGCAGGCAAGATTGTGTTATATTCCACAATAATTTGTGCACCATTGCCTCCCTCACCGACCTCAAATAAGTGGAAGTCTCCTTCAGCTGCAATTTCTGTGAACAGCATTACTTTTTCTAGCATTTCTTTAAAATAATCAAAATTCGCAATACGTACAAATATTGGACCTAATCCTGTAATCGCATATTCAAGTGGGATAGGACCATTTTGCCAAGGCGTACCTGACGCAACGCCTTTATTGTTTTCATCTGAAATTAGTTGATATTGCTGATCGTCAAAATCAACAAATGATAAAGTTTGCTTACCAAACTGTTCTTTTATGCCTGTATGCTTGATATTTAAACGATCAAATCGTTTTACCCAGTAAGCTAATGCCGCATCTGTTGGTACTCGGAATGATGTTTTAGAAATTTCGTTAGTGCCATGTACACCTTTTGGTATGTTTGGGAAGTCAAAGAATGTCATATCTGTACCGGCACTACCTTTGTCATCTGCAAAGAATAGGTGATATGTTTGTATATCGTCCTGATTGACTGTTTTTTTCACTAAACGCATTCCTAGTACATATGTGAAAAATTTATAGTTTTCTTCTGCGCTACTTGTAATAGCTGTTACGTGGTGAATTCCTTTTAAATGATTCATGATTAAGTTCCTCCTAATTATCTCGAATTCGAGATATATGTTTAAAAAATTTTATTTGTGAATGGCATTAAGACCGACCTTTTTTAAAGCTACATTCATTGTCTCCAACTCCTGTTGGTCTAATACTTGAAAAATTTCATTGATCTTTTGTTCATGGAGTGGAAAAATTCGATCCATTAAACGCTGTCCCTCTTCGGTTAACAAAGCATAAGTAACACGTCGATCATTCGGACAAGCACGTCGACAAACGAAATCTTTTTGTTCCAGCTTATCAATAACATACGTAATACTACTACTTGCAATTAAAATTTTTTTACCAATTACTTGAATAGGCTGCTCGCCATGGTGATACAAAAAATCTAATACACCAAATTCAGTTTGGTTTACATCATATTGAAGCAAATCTTTTTTCGTCGCATCCTGTATCGATTGATAAGCACGGCACAAAATTGTAAAAGCTTTTAAATACCGATTTTCTTCCTTCATAAGATGCCTTCTTTCTATTTACCTCGAAATCAAATATCTTTAATTCGAGATAATAATATCATAAATATTCTCTAACAGCAATCGTTTTGTCTAAAATTATTTTTAATAACATGAAAAAGCCCCTCTACATCTTCGTACAAGGGGCTTTCCTTTTATTACTTCAAACGTTTAAACTCTTTTTCTGTGCCATCCGCAAATTCCACTTCTACCTCAATCGATTGGAAGTCATCCGTAATATTAAATACTTTAATGACTTGCTCAATGACTTCATCATTCGGAGTTGTGGAATCGAACGTTAGTTGCTTCAATAACGGTTCTAACTTCGTATAGGCTTCATCACCTTGGATTTTTGAATTGTTGCGTTCGTCTTTTATTTTCGCTTCAATACCATTTTTCTTATTTTCATATTCCACTTCGTAAGATTCTGTTGCTGTATAATCGACGTCCAATGAAAATTCTATAAAGTTAAACGGTATTTCATCTGTTACATTGTCACCAGCCTGTTGATTGGTGTTTTGCTCTGTTGGAGCATTTGTAGGTACGTCCTTTACCTCATCCTTATTACAGCCGTAAAGTAATCCACCTGCTAAAGAAAATACTAATAACATTTTATAATTACGCATCATTTATCCACTCCTTTTCTGCCAATATTCTTCCCTAAAAACACGCAAAATAAACGAAAAAGGAGATCTCCCATAATTAGGAGATACCCTTTTTCGTGTCATCTATACAGATGCAGACCTTTAGTTAAATTAGTAGTAGTAATTACGACTCGTAGTATTTTCATGAATTGCACGAGCTAAGCGAATCGTTGAAACAGCTAAATCCGCATAACTTACATCTGCAGTTGCATTAAAGTTGTTTTGTTGTGCATCGATCAAGCCCATTGCACTTACTAATGCTACGTAACCTGCATAAGCCGGATCAATCGAGCCAGCATCAGCGAAGTTTAACTTGTAAATATCGCTATGCTTTGCGGCATTTTCTAAACGTAATACTCGAATATACCATTCTGCAAGCTCTTGACGAGTTAATTTTGCATCCACCGCAAATTCATCTGCTGGTTGTAAAACACCCATTCTTACTGCTTGTTCAACTACTGCATATAACGGATGTTTCGAATCAATGTTAGCAAAAGATTGATATGCTTCTTCTTCATCTCCGTATGAACCGAAATAGCCATAAGTTAAAGATTTAAGCAAAATTTTCAATGCTTCGCCCTTAGTTACAGTTGTATCAGCATTAAAGTTTGCTGGATCTTTTACTTCCAGTACATTTTGAGCTAACAAGTAATTTAATTCATTTGCAGCAGTTGGATGGGAAATTTGCGCTTTATTATCATCTTCCGCACTATTTACCCATTTACCAGTTGTAGCATCTATTTGATTAAAAATGCTGCCTTCATAAGTCGGTGTATACACTAAATCATAGTTGGTACTATCCTCTTTCTGTTTAGTGTACTGTAGTTTTACCTTTAACGCTTCACTAAATGTTTCCTTCACTTGATCAGCTGCAACAGCTTTATTTACTGATGGCCAGTTTTCAATTTTTTGTTGATTAATATTTAATGAACGTAATGAACCATCTGTACCGACGCTTACATAAATTTCATCGCCTGCAACAGCAATGCCATTTACGACACGTGGGAACGAGAAGCCATATTGATTACCATAATCATAGTTGATATCGTCTAACGGTTTTGCATAGTTATGAATATAAGACGGAGCCCACTCTTTTAAGTAGTCAATCGCTTTTGTCAATGCAGCATCTTTTGTAATTTTTTCGGATTTTTTATCAGACGAAAGGAAATCTCTACTGATGTCATAGTATTGTGTAATTTCACCAGTCGCTTTATTAATTTCAAATGAAGCACCATAGCTACCATTGTCATATTGATAAGAATAGTTTACTGAGTAAAGTGTGTCACCATTCTCAGTTTCTCTTTCATCAATCATATCAATATGAAGCGTTGCTTTTTCAGGATCCACTTTTAAGAAGGATTTTGCAAATTCCTCTACTTCTTCAAGTGTCATGCCACTGTTTCTAGGCGCAAGCTGTTCTGATGATAGCTTCTCTACACTTTTCGCTCTCGGCGTTTGAACGAAACCATTTGCTGTTTGCCAATTACCTGTTACAGCATGTACACCATAGAAGCTTGACGTTGGAACATAGACTAGCTTAACAGTTGGTTTTTCTGTTTGATAATCATAATTTACAACATAGCGTAACTCTACAGCAAAGTTCTCACGAATTTGAGCAAGAACATCTGCCTCACTCTTTTTCTGTTCTAGACTATCGAACGTTGCCTTTTTAGATACATCTGAACTATGATAGACATTGACAATTTCTCCATTAGCAAGCACATTAATCGTAATATAATGGTCACTAATTGTTACACCGTTATGCGTTGGCGCATAGGAGAACGAATAAGAAATCGGCTCTGATAATGGTCGAGTGAAATTATAGCCATAGTCATAATCATTTTCATTATCTTGCAATTTATAGCCTGCTGTATTCGGGAATTTATTCAAGAAATCTTGTGCAATTATTTTAGCATCCTCTTTTGAATATTTAGCAGGATATAAAGCGTCTGCCACATTAGCAGGCTGGTAGTAGAAATGTTCCAGCTCTAAATCGTCGCCTCTAAGTGTAATGCTACCATACACATCTTTACCATTTATTGTTTTTTGGAAGCTCAATTCATAACGAATTGTTTTATCGTCGTTATAGTAATGGCCACGCCCAGTATAGAAATCATTGTCTGTTAAAAAATTGAACTTTTCTGGGAAAAGCTCACGTAATTTTTTAATAAGTGTACTTTTTGTTACCTTTGTTTCCGTAGAGGCTACTTGAATCTCTATTCTTTCAGTAGAATCCTTTACATTAGCAGAAGCCTGTGCCATTGGAGCAAGTACCCCAACCGAAAATGCAGTAGATGTTAGGATAATTCCTAACTTTTTAAATTTACCCAAAATATCCCTCCTAGATTACAATTTACCATAATTATATAATATATTACCAAAATAGGGAATAGTATTTACAGATTATTTCCAATAGGAAGAAAATAGATTGGGTACATCATTATCCCTATCAACGTCATTTCTTCACCACATCAAAATTCGAACCTATTAGTAGCCAATTTTGCGGGAACGGTAGCCCAAGCTTCCAATAGCCGATGCCTCTAAGCTTGTACTGCTTAATTAAATTGAATTTCGCCTGAATCGATCGCGCATCTTCAAACCACACAATATGTGCTCTTCCCTGCTCATCGTAATACTCAAAGAAGGGGGCTTGCGCATTCCAATCATATTGAATCGCTGCATTGTATTTTTTCGCAATTTCAATTGCTCTTTGCGGACTTACCGCTTCAGCATATGGACCACCTTGTACAAACGGTAGTGTCCAATCGTAGCCATATAAGTTTTGTCCAAGCAATATTTTACTTGCTGGTATTTCTGAAACGGCGTATTTCACTACAGCCTCCACTTCCCTAATTGGCGAAACTGCCATAGGAGGCCCAGCCGAATAGCCCCATTCATACGTCATTAGCAATACGAAGTCCACAATTTCCCCATGCGCTTTGTAATCATGTGCCTCAATCCACGCACCTCTCTGATTGGCACTTGTTTTCGGGGCAAGGGCTGTAGATACTGTATAGCCTTCTGCATGAAACCGCTCCACTGCTCTTCTTAAAAAATTGTTATACGCCTCGCGCTGATCGCCAGGTAAATTCTCAAAATCAAAATGGATGTCTTTAATACTTCCAACACGTTTTGCTTCTTTTAGAATGTTGTCAAAAAGCAAATCCTGAACAGCCGTACTTTGGAAAATATCTCGTGCCAACTCTCCACTAAATTGATAGTTCTCCAAATTGGACACAACCATCGCAATAGATGCACCTGAGTCTTGGGCAATTTCAGACACACCATTACTTGGTGGCTGCTTCAGTGTGCCATCTCTCCTTGCCTCATAACTAAATAAAGCAAGATATGTTAAATAAGGTGAAGCTTCTCGCGCTTGACTTAATAATGCTTCACTGACAGCTGTCCCTCTGGGCTCTAAATAAGCCAACGTTTCTGCTTTCGTTTTTGGTGCTGGTGGAATATAAAGACGCAAGCCAACGGATAACGTCTGATTTGGATGAATGCCATTGACTTGTGCAAGTGTTAAATAATTTATTCCAAAGCGTTGGCCTATTGACCATAAACTATCCCCAGGCTGTACATAATAAAAGCTACCGATGATTGGAATGACAAGTGCTTGGCCCACGACTAATCGATTGGGCTCGGGAATTTGATTGGCATCTACTATACTTTGAACAGTTGTGCCATAGGCATTAGCAATGCCATATAATGACTCCCCTGCTCGTACAACATGTATTTGAATGCGATTTGCCTCCTTTTTACGTAATGAAACCATAGCCATAAAGCTTATGATATAAAACAAGAAAACATGTCATCTGAAGCAATCACACTTTAAGCGAAAATTAATGATAAGTACAAAAACAAAAAAGTCCTTCACTTAGAAAGTAAATGGACAGTGGCTGTAGACGTCAAACTAAAAGAAACCGTTGATTTCCGTTCCAGGGGCTCCTTTCCGCAGGCACGGCTGGAGTGTCACCCCTTCCACTCCAATCAAATAGTAACCAATTTAGTCAGTGTGTATGTTGATTTCCGTTACGGGTTGCTCGCTTTCCGCGGGCGTGGCTTAAGCCTCCTCCTCCGCTGCGCTACGTTTGGTGTCTTAAGTCTCACGCTGTTCCCGCAGGAGTCGAGCAACCCTCCACTACAATCACAAAGTTTTGTATCTGCTAATTTATGAGTGCCAATCACTCATACAATTTATATACTTTGCATTATACTAACAAAGGAAAAATCCACGTAGACTCCTGCGGGAACGCACACAGCGTAAGACGCAACAAACCGAGCGATGCGAGGGTTGCGGCTTACGTGTGTGCCCGCGGAAAGCGAAGTGGATTTTTCCGCTTTAGGAGCTTCTACTCTTATGCCATGAGGCTATGCGGTGTACCAGTCACTCACACAATTTCTATGCTTTGCATTCTAAACTAACAAAGGAAAAATCCACGTAGACTCCTGCGGGAACGCACATAACGTAAGACGAGGGCATTCCAGTGCGTTAGCGAGGGTTGCGGCTTACTGTGCTGAGCGGAAAGCGAAGTGGATTTTTCCGCTTTAGGAGCTTTCATCTTAGGAGCTACACTTTTGCCATTGGGCTATGCGATGTGCCCACAGAAAGCGCCCGCCCGTAGTGGAAATCAAAGGCAATGATTACTGCACTCCCCCATCCATTGAAAAAACCTCTCATCCTAATGAGAGGTTTTTGTCCGTTATTTATCGACATTGGACGTAATCATTTCAAATAATAATGGCACATTTGTTCCTCGTTGTAATGAGTTACAGTCCTTCGTTAAGTACGCCCAGCTTTCTTTCATTTTTTCTCTATAGGATAGAGCTGTGTCAACAGGCAGAAATTCCATAAGATACTCTCTAATAGAGCCCGATAAATTATCCATAAATTCATCTGCTTTCTGCACTTTTTCCACAGCAACCTCATTGCGCTCATTCCATAGCACATGTTCTAAATTCGTCGCAAAATAAAAGAGCTGATAAGGTACGCTTAAACGATTAATACTAAAATGGTCATGTGCAAGCAAAATTTTCACATTATTCGCCTTCATTTCGTTGCGCTGTTCAATTTGCTCCTTACGCTTCTCTGTTTTTACCAAAATAGCGTCCTCTGTATAATACAAATTTTGCTCCATATCTGCCTTGATTTTGACAAACTCCGGTGCGATAAAACAACCATCGGCATCTGTAATATGAATAACAGCCGATAAATCTTTTGCTAAAAACTTATACTTTTCTAAATAATTATGCACTACTCGACTGACACTGTTTTTAATATTGGGAATTCGCTTTTTCGCATCCCATTTCGTCAAAATATCTTCTCGTTGCACATCAAAGCGGATCGTCGAATTGGCAAAATGCTCATCTAAAAAATCTTCTAAAATAATTTGCTCCGTATGTCCTTCGACAATAACTAAAAGCACCTTTTTAGTCATGTTGCACACCAGCTTTTCTAAAAGCACGTTTAATTTTGAACGTTTTCGTTTCTTTATACACTTCCTCATCCTGTCCACCAAGTTGAATAGCGCGTAAATAAACATCTCGGGCATTATTAACCTCTTTAATGCCCTTAAGCTGTATATATCGATCATTCTCATTTGTTGTTGTAAACCATAAGTTTTTAATGGCAAGCACCTCTAACACACGTAAATTGTGGGACGTAAAAATAAGCTGTCCTTTTCCGCCCTCATCAATCACTGTTAACAACTCGCCTAACAAATATTCAAAAACACCAGAATCTAATTCATCGATCACGACACAAGCAGTCGGATTATTATATACAGCTATCAGCACACTAAGCACCGAAATGATTTTTAAAATCCCTTCTGATTCAGTTCGTAACGGTAATTCCCGCTCCCCGCGTTTCGATAAAAACTCAAAACGTATGCCTTTTTCACCGTTATCCAATAATTGCTCTGTAATCACATGAATTTTAATAGTTAGCCCTGGAATAATAGTCGACAATACTTGATTGCTTTGCTCAATGACTTCACATAATACTTGGAACGCTTTTTCTGGTAGTAAAGCCGGTCCTTTCAAATCATATGGAATGGAGCCACGTGATTTTTCTAAATGGATACTAAAAGGCATGATGCGCTCTTCAAATAAAGGCGCAATATTTTGATTGTTGATAACATGTAAGTCCCGATTAAAATCGATAGCTAAATTATGCAACAGTTCCATTTCTACTTGTGATAACTTCTCTTGTAGCAATGGCTTTAAATCTTTGTGGAAAATAAAAGACATATATTGTTTTCGCGCCAATTGTTGAATAACGAGTGTTTTAATACGCATTTTTTCATTCATATCTCGCAATGTACTTTTTCGAATTTGAACGCCCTTATCTGTGACACTTACTAAAACTTTTGAACGTTTACCTTTTTCATCTTCTCTATATGTCAATCGTTCTGCAATAATGTACAGTCGTTTGTCATCTTCTTGCAATGTGACAGCGTAATTGACAAAAAAAGTACCGAATTGATTGTCCACTAAAAATTCAAAATCAATACTAGCCGTTTTTTCTCCTGCCATAATTAAGCGCTTGTCTTGCGATGGCAATTTTACTTCAGCAATCCACCCAGAAATAATTGTTTTCAACAAACTAAATGCATCAACGATTGTCGTTTTTCCAGAACCATTTTGCCCATAAATGCCCACCACATTAGCTGTATTAAGGGAAGCAAAGTCCACCGCTAATGTCACTTCACCATTGCGAACATTTCTTAAATTTTGTACCTTTATTTTTTTCATTTTTATAATAGTCATCGAAACATCCTTTAAGTCTTTTCTTTCTATTATAATTAAAATTGATATATTTTATAACAAATTCGATTATAGTGTCTCATCCTTATTTTCCAATTGAGTCATTTGCCTATGACAAATATAATACGGGACATATGTTAGAGAAGAAAAATGAAGAAAGGTGTGTTTCATTGGTCTATCCTCGATTAGCACCGGAAGATTTTAACGAGCAATTCCGACCCGGTATGAAAATATGGGTTACGCTCCCTACTGGTACGTATTCCGGCACATTGATTCGAACATTTGGAAAAAACGGAAGAACTGCTGAAATTCAATTAGACTCTGGTCAAGTGATAACAGTTGATGTTAACCAAATTACCGCAGCAGGGACAGGTTACCCTCCTGGTGGCGGCTCATATCCTCCTTACCCACCACCATATCCACAGCCTTATCCACCGCAACCATATCCACCACGTCCATACCCGCCACAGCCTTACCCACCGCAGCCATATCCGCCACAACCTTATCCACCACAGCCTTATCCACCACGTCCATACCCACAACCGTTCCCGCCTATGCCATATCCTGGTGGTCAATTACCAGGGCTCCCTCCAATACTACCTCCAGGGCTACCTAATATTTTACCTGGAATCTTTGGTAACCCACGCTAACAACAAAAGGCTTTCCATACGTTCTTATGGAGAGCCTTTTTGTCATTTGCTTCTAATCCGACACACTAGATTGCTACTTGTTAAAAAACACTATTGCGTTCATAATTACTGCAAAAGGGTTTCTAAATTTACCCATTTACAAGACAAAGGAGATTTACAATGCGCAACATTACATTTGATCATATAGAAAAAATTGGACATATCATCTTTGAAAATGAAGTTTATCAGCATGTTCATTATCCAGAAATGTTAAGTCGATATGATAGCAATTACATTCTATTTAAAACGATGCCATCATTATCGATATTTAAAGAGTTGGAGCAGATGCTACGTACCTTTCATCAAAAACATAATCAAAAGCATTTAAAATTTATCTTCCCAGCTAACGAGAAAATTTCAAGTGATGTTCATCAGTACTTAACTGACGCAAACTATGACATTGGTTTTTTAGAATTATATACAATCGAGCCGAGCCAATTTCCAACGAGCGTCCACCATCATGTCAAAGTTCAGCCCGTAACAGAAGAAAACTTAGAGGCATTTTTAAAGCTACAGTATGAGGAAGATTTAAAATATGGCGAAAATTTCGCTAGTGAAAAACAAGCTTTACTACAACGGCAATTTCATGATGCACATAAACACCAACTCTTAGCCTATTATGACGGCATACCAGTTGGCTCTACGGAACTAATTGAAGAAAAAACGACAGTTGAAATTGATAACTTATTTGTACTTGAAGCCTTTCAGCGTAAAGGTATAGGCTCCCAACTACAACAATATGTTATGCAAAAATTCCCTGATAAAATCGTTATCTTAGTAGCTGATGGTGAAGATACACCGAGAGAAATGTATCAAAAACAAAACTATGTTTATCAAGGTTTCCAATATGAAGCGCTCAAGGTTGAAGAAGATTAACCGGCTAAATCCATAAAAAAGGCACTTGTCTCAACGATGTATTGGCAAGTGCCTGACCGCTAATCCCCTCCCCCTCCGCAGCTAGAGCAGGAACTATCGGACGTACAAGAATTACAGGAGCTCGCCGAACCGCAACTTGTACAACTTGATGAACTGCTGTTGCTTATTGCCATGTAGTTTGCAAACTCATCATAATGAAAATACGAGACAGATAAAAAAGGAACGAGCATGGCGTTGTAATTTTGCTGCGTTTTACTTTTCTTCATCATTTCTCGTATACTATTTTTTTCATAATCTTTGATGCCATTCGCTCTTTTCTTCATGGCAGAAATAAGCGCGAGGATCGTCGTCATATTGTTAGTATTACGTTTAAAATAGCAATCTAGTAGCTCATCTTCTGATAAAGTTTTAAACTCCTCAATAATATTTGGATGCACAGGATGTTTGAAAAAGCCTTTATAAAGATGAATGTTTTCATTTCGAATAAAAAACAGTTCAGCATATACCCAATCAAAAAATCCACGTAAATCTGGATTAGGCGCTACATTGACATGAGGACTGTGATGAAGTGTTGTTCCTAAATAGTTCTTTGAAAATTCATCATACTCACGAGTAAACATAAGCATTTCATGCCACAACTCATCCACCTTATCACTAAACATTGGTGATTCTTTTAAAAGCGCTGTCAACATAAAATAACGTTTTAAATCGAGAAGACGCCACTCGTACTCGTTTTCTTTTAAACGATTATTGTGCCTTACTCTTTCTTCTACATTGTCCATATAACTTTTATAAAGAGAGCGTTCCAGTTGGTCATTTAGCTTTTTTAGCCCTTTTATCGGCTTTAACTCTAATACATTTGGAGATAAACCAAATTTAAATGAACGTTTTTTCTGTAAAAATAAAATAAAACCAATAATGACCACAAGTAGGAATAGCCATTCCATATCATTCAGCCCTTTCATATTCCCATAATATTACTATATAGACTGTAACAAAAAACATCCCTTACTTAAATACACGCTATGAACTTTAATTTACGCTTTCTGTAAGTTAAGTAGAAGCTCTTGCTAATAACTGCATCACCAAAACAAAAAACTTCTCAAAAGTTACTATAACTAATGAGAAGCATTGATTTGTTTATTTAGATTTCATATCTGATTCCGTTTCAAACATTTCTTTTGGAACCGCACGGTAAACGGTAAAGGACAAAATAATCGCGATAATTGTTATAACAAAGGCAATCAAATAAACAAGTTCTACACCAGCGACCATCGCTTGGCTCATTGTAGCCGGGTCACTCGGATTGGCTGCTTTTGTTAAAAAGTGATTTTGTTTAGCATTCATTATACTAATAAATACAGCAACACCAATTGCCCCAACAACAGGCTGTAAAGTTGTCATGACTGCAGTACCATGTGGATATAAAGGTTTTGGCAGTTGGTTTAAACCATTTGTTTGAGCCGGCATCATAATAGCAGAAACGCTAATCATTAATAAAATATAGCATACTACGATGATCCAAATTGGTGTTTCCGCTGTTAACTTGCTTAACGTAAATACTGTACCACTTAAAACAATCGTTGCAGGAATCATTAATACACGAGGGCCAAATTTATCGAACAATTGCCCCATAAACGGCGACATCAGCCCGTTTAATAAGCTCCCAGGTAATAAAACGAGTCCTGCTGCTGCTGCAGTCAAAGCTAATGGACCTTGCATAAAGATTGGCAAGATGATTTCCGATGCAAACATGGCCATAATAATAATGACAAACATAAATACTGCATGAGTATACATTGGATATTTGAATACACGTAAATCCATAACAGGCTCTTTTAGCTTAAATTGTCTGATGGAGAATAACACAACGCCCATAATACCGACGATAATGGTAACGAATACACTTGAACTTAAGAAACCTTTTTCTCCAGCCGCACTAAAGCCATAAATAATTGCTCCGAAACCAATAGTTGAAAAGATTATAGATAGAAAATCAATTTTCGGTTTTGTCACCTCTGAAATATTTGTTAAATATTTATAGGCAAAGGCGATTGAAAATAAGGCGAAAGGAATAACAATAATGAATAAATAGCGCCACCCTAAATATTCAACGATAACCCCAGATAAAGTTGGGCCAATTGCTGGTGCAAACGTAAATATCAAACCGACAATGCCCATAATTTTTCCGCGTTTTTCTGGTGGATATAATAATAGAAAGACATTAAAGATAATCGGCATTAACAGACCTGTTCCCACCGCTTGGATTAAACGCCCTACTAATAAAATTGGAAAGCTAGGTGCAATGGCGCAAATAATTGTGCCGATTGTGAACGTCACCATTACGCCAATGAACAATTGTCGCGTTGTAAACCACTGCAACATCAAGGCAGAAATCGGAATGACTACACCCATAACGAGCATAAACCCTGTTGCCATCCATTGAACAGTTGGCAACGTAATGTGAAATTCATGCATTAATGTCGTTAAAGCTATGTTTAACAATGTTTCATTTAACACAGCAAAGAACGCACCGATAATTAACGACAGCATAATCGGCAAAGTTTTAACATTTGGATCCTGTGATAGGAACTCATATTTCATCGATTGATTTTGATCCATTTACTTTCTCCTAACTTACATGTTATTTTTTTGTGCTTTAACGTATCATTCTCTTTAGAAAATGAAAAAATCACAAGCACCTGCCTGTGAGTTTACAAGTAAAGGGAACGACCCTTCCATATTCATTCAGTTGTCAGTAGAAACAATAAACCTCCTTTGGGTAAACCAAAATAAAAGGTTTAATAGACAAAAATAAAGAAAGGAAGAACAAGTCGCCTTTCTGTTTCTACATCATTTAATTACTGTGATAGCCAATTCACAAATGCTATGAAGTTATTAAAGAAGGACAGACTAATCCCGTTTACTCTGCATACACAAACAGAGCCTTTGAACGTATTCAATTACTGGTTCAAAGTTGGGAATCGAAGTGTCATTTTTAATTTCCTCCTTACAGCATTTTTTTAATACATCACGAATTATAACGAAATTAGTTACGTAAGTCAAAGTTTTCAAAAACAAGAAAAAATTATTACTTAAACAATAACAAAAGAATAGGACACAATTACGTATCCTATTCCTTCGCTATATTATTCATTTGGAAATTTTGGTAAGTAAATCATCACCTTAAATAAATCGCCATCTACTTGCACTAAAAATTTTCCGTGTTGGAGGTGAATAAGACTTTCCGCAATAGACAAGCCTAATCCACTACCTTGACTCGATCTTGATTCATCCCCTCGTGTAAAACGTTCCATAAGCTCATCAGCTGAAATATTTAATTCATAGGCTGAAATATTTTTAAACGTCACGAGTAATTCATGCCCTAAATCTTCAACATCAATATATACCCTTGATGCAGGCAAGGCGTATTTGAAAATATTGGAGAATAAGTTTTCAATGGAGCGCCATAACAGTTTACCATCAGCCTTTACATACACTTTTTCTGTCGGGTGGGCTAACTTAAAGTTTAATGCCGACGCTTCAATTTTCTCATCCATTTCTCCTATTCCTTGCTTTAGTAAAGATACGATATCAATTCGTTCTAACTGTACAGGCATCGTGCCACTGGACGCTTTTGCCGCTTCAAACAAGTCATCTGTTAAGTGCTTCAACCTTTTTGATTTTTGATCTAATACGTCTATATATTCAGCAATTAGTTCAGGGTCTTTTTCTATTTTTAATAAATCGACATACGTAATAATAGACGTTAAAGGTGTTCGGATATCATGCGAAACATTTGTGATTAGCTCCGTTTTTAAGCGCTCGCTCTTAATCTCACTATTCACCGATTTCTTTAAGCCATCCGTAATACTATTAATATTCGCTGCAAGTTGGCTAAACTCGCCTTTTCCATCTATTTCAATTCGATGCTGGAGGTCCCCATTTTTAATTTGCTCTACGCCCTCTTTAATGCGATTAAATGCCTTGACCTTTTTCAACGCAAACCAAGCAGCTAGACCAAGCGTAATTGGAAACATGAAAAACGTTGCTACAACTACTAACGGATACCCAATAACAAGTAGCACGATTTTCACAGCCATACTCCCATTATCAAAAACATGCTTTATCGCCATAAAAACTTTTTTGAGCATTTGATAGATAAGCGTATGTTGAAGTAGTGATCTGTTCTTAATATGCTTGACGAGCGATAAAATCATGCGTAATACAATAATAAGAATAGGTATCGTCAGCAGTATATACATGTCATGCAACACTTCAATAATGAGGGCTACCCACATCGCTATTAAACAACCGACTATAACAATATTGACATCATTATATAGTTTATCAAAAACTTGAAGATGTACTTCTTTATCTTTAAATGAAGTTCTTCCGATAATCATGATTAAATAAGCAAAGGAAGCAAGGAACCCTGCTATATAAATAATGAATTCATTAAGATAACGTTTCGCAACCGCTTTATTTTCTTCCCATTCTTGCACTTTTTGCTGGAGATAGGATTCTTTATATGCCATATAAATAACATCAGTTTTTGGATTCAAGTTGTCAATTTCTTGCGTAATGTAATCTAAATATTTTCCCTTTTTCATTTCCTTCGGATAAAGCTTTTGTTGATAATTCCCAAATAGCATATAGGCATCAAATGATGTAAATTGCTCTTTTTTATTTAATTCACTATTCGAAAATACATGTTCACCGTCGCTTGCGTAATAGACAATTCCTTCAGATGTTTCTAATGTGTTGAGTAAACGGTAAAACACCCGTACTTGTTGTCTCATGCGTTCTTCTTTTTCACTTTGTATCTCATCTGCATATGCTTCTTGAAATAAGCGTCTATATTCTACTTCTGTCAAATTCGGATTATATTTGGATGAATACTGGAAGTCATCATATAATTGTGCTTCAATCTCTGTTGTATCTTGTTTTGTAAGTGCCTTACCACTTAAAATATATTCTTCACTTTTATATTGTCCAATTAATTGCGCTAGCGAACTAATAAGACTATAGCTTTCATCAGCAAATGCTATACTTTCAAAATAATTATCTTGGTTGATACTGCTCAGATGAACTTCATCTAATTCCATGTTGATGATTACTTTCGCCGTACCCGTTAAACATGCAATGGCAATCAAAAACACAAGCACTTTCGTAATAAGTGCATGACTAATATTTCTCAACTTTATATCCCACTCCCCATACAACTTTTAAATACTTCGGCTCTTTCGGATTAATTTCAATTTTTTCTCGAATTTTCCGTATATGTACCGCTACTGTATTCTCTGGATTAATGGCACTTTCATTCCATACCTTTTCATAAATCTCTTCGATTGTGAACACTTTCCCCGTATTGGCTGTCAGTAGCTTTAAAATTTTATACTGCACTGGAGTTAAATGGACCGTTTCTTTATCCACCGTAATGACTTTCTTTTCATCATCAATCATAAGCCCTCCCGTTTGAAACACATGGCTACTCACTTCAAGACTACCAAATGACGTATATCTTCTTAGCTGTGATTTCACTCTTGCTACAAGCTCTAATGGATTAAATGGCTTAGCCATATAATCATCTGCTCCAATATTTAATCCGAGTATTTTATCATAATCCTCCGATTTAGCAGACAGCATGATTAGCGGAATCATATTATCTTGGCGAATTTTCATTGTTGCCGTAATGCCATCCATTTTAGGCATCATAATATCCATAATAATTAAGTGTATAACATGATCTCGAATAAGTTCGATTGCCTCTATCCCATTGTAAGCTTTGAAAACTTTGTAGCCCTCATTTTCTAAGTAAACGCTAATAGCCCTAACAATTTCTTTATCATCATCACAAATCAAAATGTTCAACTACATTCACTCCTCCATCTCCTTAGGATTCGTCTAAGGATATAATACTAAGTAAATCTTAACAAACGCATGCACCAATTCTTAAGATTTTCTTATTGTTTTCCATCTATTGCTATGATTATATACAAACGGAAGGAAATCCTCAGGTAAATATATAGCAATACGTGTTTCAACCCCTTTAAGTAAGAGAAGCAATTTTGCATTACGGGTAATAAACTCTTTTTCATTGCATAGAAAAAACCACTCCCCATAATTTAACATTATGAGAAGTAGTTTTTGTTTTATATTTTAATTGACTAACACGAATGGCTCGCTAATGGTAAAATCATTAACCTTTAAAGCTTTGTAATCCTTTGCTACAAAAGGCTTACATCATACCGCCCATGCCACCCATGCCGCCCATATCAGGCATGCCTGGAGCTGCTGGTTCTGGAATATCTGCTACAACCGCTTCTGTTGTTAAGAATAATGCTGCTACAGATGCTGCGTTTTGTAGTGCTGAGCGTGTTACTTTTGCTGGGTCTACTACGCCTGCTTCCATCATGTTTACCCACTCACCAGTTGCTGCGTTGAAACCTACTCCGATTTCTTCGCGTTTTAGGCGATCTACAATGATTGATCCTTCAAGACCTGCATTGTTTGCAATTTGACGAACTGGCTCTTCTAATGCACGAAGCACAATTTTCACACCAGTTGCTACATCGCCATCAACTGCATCCGCTGCTTTTTCAACTGCAGCGTAGACGTTTAGTAGTGCAGTACCACCACCTGAAACGATACCTTCTTCTACTGCTGCGCGTGTTGAGTTTAGTGCATCTTCAATGCGAAGTTTGCGTTCTTTTAGTTCTGTTTCTGTTGCAGCACCAACTTTAATCACTGCTACACCACCAGCTAATTTAGCTAGGCGCTCTTGTAATTTTTCTTTATCGAACTCTGAAGTTGTTTCAGCAAGTTGTGCACGGATTTGACCAACGCGACTTTCGATTGCATCTGCACCGCCAACACCTTCTACGATTGTTGTGTTGTCTTTTGTTACAACAACTTTTGCTGCACGGCCAAGTGAAGTAATATCAGCAGTTTTAAGGTCTAAACCTAACTCCTCTGTAATAACTTGACCACCTGTTAGAATCGCTATGTCTTCAAGCATTGCTTTACGACGGTCACCGAATCCTGGCGCTTTTACTGCAACAGCATTAAATGTACCACGTAGTTTGTTTACAACAAGTGTTGCAAGAGCTTCACCTTCAACGTCTTCAGCAATCATTAAAAGTGGACGACCTTGTTGTACGACTTGTTCTAATAGCGGTAACACTTCTTGGATATTTGTAATCTTTTTATCTGTAATTAAAATGTATGGGTTCTCAAGAACTGCTTCCATTTTATCTGTATCTGTTACCATATAGTGAGATGCATACCCACGATCGAATTGCATACCTTCCACAACATCTAACTCCGTTGTGAAACCTTTAGATTCTTCGATTGTGATAACACCATCATTACCAACACGTTCCATTGCTTCTGCAATTAGTTGGCCTACTTCGTCATCAGCTGCTGAAATTGCCGCAACTTGTGCAATCTCTTCTTTGTTGCTTACAGGACGAGAAATAGCATGTAATTCTGTAAGTGCAGCTGCTACCGCTTTGTCGATACCTTTACGGATCCCAACAGGGTTTGCACCAGCTGTTACGTTTTTCAAACCTTCACGAATAATGGCTTGTGCAAGAACTGTTGCTGTTGTTGTACCATCACCAGCAATTTCATTTGTTTTAGAAGCAACTTCTGCTACTAATTTTGCACCCATATTCTCGTATGGATTTTCAAGTTCAATTTCTTTCGCAATTGTTACACCATCATTTGTAATTAATGGAGAACCGAATTTTTTTTCTAAAACGACGTTACGACCTTTAGGACCTAATGTCACTTTCACTGCGTTTGCTAATTTATCTACACCTTGAAGCATTAATGAACGCGCTTCTTCTGAGAATTTAATATCTTTTGCCATTTGAATTTACCCTCCTGAAATGGAATATTCGTTAAGCTTGATTCATATACTAATAATTATCCAATAATTGCAAGAATATCGCTTTCGCGTAAGATTAAGTATTCATTGCCTTCATATTTAACTTCTGTACCTGCGTATTTAGAGAAAATAATGTGGTCGTCAACTTTAACGTCAAGCTCTACACGTTGTCCGTTTTCTAAAACACGACCTGTCCCAACTGCTACTACTTTACCTTCTTGCGGTTTTTCTTTTGCAGAGTCTGGTAGTACAATCCCAAATGCAGATTTTTCTTCTACCTCGATTAGTTCGATGACAATACGATCTCCTAGTGGTCTTAACAAGTAAAACAACCTCCTATTAATGAAATAATTGTTGAAAGTTTATTAGCACTCTATATAGCTGAGTGCTAATACATTTATTATGATAATCAATCCATTGTTTTTTTGCAAGCGAGAACTTCGAAAAATTTTGTTTTCTTTCCATATTCCTCTACAATAGAAAGGAAGCTTAAAAATGGAAAGGATTTTGACTGTGACTAATTCTATAAAAGGCGTAAAGCATAAAAAAACAGCTCTCTATGTGTTAATCGTTTACATTATCATGCAATTATCAGGAAAGTGGTTGCTTTTACCGTTTCATAAATTTGTAATGAGTACAACGGGTTTACCTCCCGCACAAGCGGCTCCCATTACGCAAGGCTGGTACATTGCGCTCAGCTTTGCCATCGCATTGATTATCAGTTTGATTTTAACGAATCGCGACAAAGCGTTTTGGGACGTTTATCAAGGCAAAAAGGAGTCTATTCCACTTACCATCATGTGGGGAATCATCGGTTTCTTCCTTGTTTTCTTCGGGCAAATGATCGGCGCTGCTATTGAAATGACTGTGTTCGGGATTGAAGGTGGCTCACAAAATACTGCCGATATTGTGGCAATTGCCAAAGGGGCACCAATTGCCATTTTAGCGATTGTTGTTTTTGGCCCAATTTTAGAAGAGTTTGTTTTCCGTCGTGTTATTTTCGGTTCACTTGTTCAAACGACGAATTTCTGGGTGGCCGCTATTGTTAGTGCCATTTTCTTTGCTTTAATTCATTTTGATTTTTCACATATCCTGTTATATACCATTTGTGGTCTAATCTTCGCTTTCCTATACCACAAAACAAAACGGATTTGGACATCAATTATTGCGCACGTTATGCTAAATGGCTTTGTAACGCTCGTACAATTTTATGCAGAACCTTTACAAAAGTTTCTTGAGGAAATGCAAAAAATGCAATAAAAAAAGAGCTAGATGTGAAAATCATCTAGCTCTTTTTCTTAGTCATTCAATTCTTCAATTTGACGTCGTTGTTCAGCTAATAAACGCTCAACTTGCTCTCGTTCTGCTTCTTTGCGCTCTTCCTCTAATTGCAACGCTTCGGCTTGTAAAAATTTACGATAACCTCTACGTGCAATGATAATACTAATCTCATAAATTACAAATAGCGGAATAGCAACAATGACATTTGATATAAAGTCTGGTGGTGCAAGAAATACCGCGATAACGACTAAGCCGAAATATGCATATTTTCTGAATTTCACCATTAATTCAGGATTTAATATCCCTAAACGTGCTAAAAATAACGTCACAACAGGTAATTGAAAAATAATACCGAACGGCATGACAAGGCGAAATAAAAATGAAAAATATGCGTTAATCCCTATTGTTTGTTTAATGTCTAAATCCGCAGATAAGCCCATCATAAAGTGCATGACATACGGGAATAAAATATAATAAGAAAATGAAGCGCCTGCTAAAAATAGAAAAAACGAATAAGGAATATATTTTAAGGTAGCCTTACGTTCTGTCTCATGTAAACCTGGTGTGATAAACAGCCAAATTTGATGAAGAAGCAACGGTGAACTTATAACAAATGCAATGGCAACCGTCACTTGTAAATAGATAACAAGGGGATCGGTCACATTAAATGCGTTCATAGTTAGTTGCTCTGCTTCTTTACTAAGTTGAATATACTTAATAAATGGTTTGGCTAGATAAAAACCTATGATAAGTGCAAATACAAAGAAAACAGCGCAAATAAAGAGCCGTTTTCTTAGTTCTTCTAAATGCTCTACAACTGTTAATTCTCTTGGATTCATATTATTGACATCCTTAACTTACTTAACTTTATCGTTTTCTTTATGTTCAATTATGTTCTTTTTTGTATCATCATCGTCATCAGCTAGACCTTTTGTTGCATTTTTAAACTCGCGAAGTGTAGAGCCCATTGCTTTACCTAGCTCTGGTAATTTCTTTGGTCCGAATATTAAAATTGCAACCACACCGATAATAACTAGGCTAACTGGTGTAAAAGCACTTAGGTGCACAACCATTTCAGCCACCTCCTCTTATATATATCATTTTAACTCAATTTTTTTCGTTTGGCGAATATATTTCGACAGAATAAACGCCATCATTTGTAACTGTTTACAAAATTGTGAATACCTCATTTATCGCTATTTCGTATTAAATATATAAGCGCTTGTAATTCAACTGACAAATCTATTGTTAATAACTTCATAGTATCAGGTACTGTTATACGCTCTGGCGTAAAGTTTAAAATACCTTTTGCATTCATTGCTGCTAATCGATCCGCCATCTTCTGGGCAGAGCGCGAAGATACTGTTAAAATCGCAAGGTCTGCGCCATATTCAGCATACTTTTCTTCTAATAAATCGGGATGATAAACAGGAATATTGCTAATCATCTTCCCTTCCTTTGGTGCCTTCGAGTCGAACGCAACGACAATATGCGTATTATGATTTTTTTGGAAATTATACTTTAAAAAAGCATTCCCTAAATTCCCTACACCGATTAACGCGACTTTAGTAGTTTCATGCTGATCAAGTGTTTGGCTAAAGAAATTCAAAAGATGTTGAACATCGTAGCCATATCCCTTTTTCCCAAGCGCACCAAAATAAGAAAAATCACGACGAATCGTGGCAGAATCAATTTTCATCGCTTCGCTCAATTCCTTCGATGAAATACGTTCCATTCCTTCTTGTGCAAAGTTTTGGATAAATCGATAGTAAAGAGGAAGTCTTTTTGTTGTGGCTTGTGGAATTTTCACTTCTTGTTTCAAACTTTTTCCTCCTTATTTAAACAATTCAAATTCACCTAAGCGTATTTGAAAACTCTTTTTGAAACATGCTAATACAAAAGATTTGTTCAAGCTTTCTTGAAAATCTCATCTTATAATTTGTGGCATTTGCCGAGGTATTTTCCTTCGTTTCCCCCTGCATCTTGCAGTGGTGAACTTTTTAAAATTATAACACCAACTGGAGGATTTCCCTTTAGTTAATGGCGTTTTTTACGCCATTAACTAAAGGGAAATCGTTTCAATCTTACATGACCGCTTGGAATAAGTAAAGCACTGGCATTGCAAGCAATTCTCCCATCCTTTACACTAAGAATGAATTGAGGTGTCATGAATGATTGTATTACAAGTCAATCAACTATATAAATCCTTTATTGCAGATGAAATTTTAAGTGGTGTCAAACTAGAAGTTCAACACCGTGATCGTGTGGCATTAGTAGGACGTAACGGTGCTGGTAAATCTACTTTACTAAAAATCATTGCTGGTCAAATGTCTTATGACGCTGGCGATATCATTATTCCGAAGGGTGTACAAGTTGGCTATTTAGAACAACATGCTGGTCTAAATTCAACATTGTCTATTTGGGACGAAATGATGACAATTTTTGAACCTCTCCTTGGGCAAGAAAAAATGTTACGTTCCCTTGAACAGCAAATGGCTGATCCAGCTGTTTACGATAATCCAGATATGTACGCTAAGGTCATGTCCGAATATGACCAACTACAGCATGATTTTAAAGATGCTGGAGGCTATCAATACGAGTCTGATACGCGTTCTGTTCTTCACGGTATGCAATTTTACCCGGAGGATTATGAAAAAGCCATTAGCTCCTTGTCAGGTGGACAGCGCACTCGCTTAGCTCTTGCTAAGCTACTATTAAGTAAGCCTGATTTATTAATTCTCGATGAGCCTACCAACCATTTAGATATCGAAACACTTTCTTGGTTAGAAACTTATTTAAAAGGCTATGAAGGCGCTATTTTAATTGTATCCCATGACCGTTACTTCTTAGACCAAGTTGTCTCCATCGTCTACGAAGTTTCCCGTCATCGCGTCACAAAATATACTGGAAACTACAGTGCTTATTTAGAGGAAAAGGCGAAAAACTATGAACGCGATGTCAAAATGTTTGAACGCCAGCAAGATGAGAAAGCAAAGCTAGAGGAATTTATTCAAAAAAATATCGCACGTGCTTCTACGACTAAAATGGCACAAAGCCGTCGTAAAATGCTTGAACGTACAGAATGGATGGATTCTCCTGATGGTGATGAAAAGTCTGCTAGCTTCGGCTTTACAATCGAGCGACAAAGTGGCAACGATGTGCTATCAATCGACTCACTAGCTGTCGGCTACGGTGATAAACAAATATCTAGCGGCATTACATTACGTACGTTTCGTGAAGATCGCATTGCACTCGTTGGACCAAACGGTGTTGGCAAATCAACCTTATTAAAAACGATTGTTAAAGATTTATCCCCGCTTGCAGGAGAAATTCGTTATGGTACCAACGTCCAAATTGGCTATTACGATCAAGAACAAGCAAAACTATCTAGCAATAAAAGCGTGTTAAAAGAGCTATGGGATGAATGGCCACTGTTGAATGAAAAGGATATTCGCACCGTACTTGGCCGCTTTTTATTTAGTGGCGAAGACGTAGACAAAGCTGTTAACTCCTTATCCGGTGGCGAGAAGGCTCGACTAGCATTGGCAAAATTAATGATGCAAAAGGCGAATTTCTTAATTCTCGATGAGCCTACCAATCACCTAGACTTAGATAGTAAAGAGGTATTGGAAAACGCGCTAATCGATTATCCTGGTACACTTCTTTTCGTATCACATGACCGCTATTTCATAAATCGAATTGCTACGAAAGTTGTCGAGCTGTCAGGCGAAGGCTCTTTTGAGTATTTAGGCGATTATGATTATTATCTTGAGAAAAAGCAAGAACTGTACGAAATTGCTCAAATGAAAGCTGCTGCTCAGCCACAGCTACAAACAACAGCTTCTGAAAAGACCTCTACTTCCACAATCGATAAAGAGGCAAAAAAGCGTGAACGCCAAATTAGAAGAACGATTGAAGAGCTGGAAGTCAACATGCAGAAGGCTTCTACAGAAATCGCTCATTTAGAAGAAGCGCTTTGTGATCCTGCAATTTTCACAGACCATGAGAAAATTACACAACTGCAAAATGAGTTAGCTACTGTCAAAGAACAGCATGAAGTCATTGAAATGGAATGGCTTGAGCTAAATGAAGAATTAGAAAATATTATTTTATAAACTCTCGTAATGCCATATTTCATATCATATGGCTACAGAGTGTCGACAAAAGGCATCAAGAAGCAAATTTTCTTGATGCCTTTTATTAAGTTGATTGGAGCGAAGGGCGGCGACTCCTGCGGGAACGCACAGAACGTAAGACGCAACAAACCGCGCGCTAGCGAGGGTTGCGGCTTACGTGTGTGCCCGCGGAAAGCGTCCGCCCGTAGCGGAAATCAACAGCAGTATATAATTTCAATGAAAAAGGACTTATTGTCATATGGCTTTTTTCTTTACTCGCCTTCATTTTTCATATATATTGGTCAAGTGCTATTTTTCGACAAAAAATGCCCACAACTTTATACACACTATAAAACTAGTAATATCAACATATCAACAGACTTTTCCACACTGTCCACAATTTCAAATTAATTAATCCACATAGTTTTGTGTAAAAATCGCTACTATATATAGAATAATCACAACTTATACACAAGTTATCCACATAATGTGCATAAGTACGAATGTTCGCAGTTTTTTTACACACATTTTCACAGTGACCTGTGGATAATTTTCTGAAAAATTTGTCTATTTATCTTTTTCTACTTTAAGTATCTATTTTCTACTTTTATTTACTATTTTATCAACACAAAAAAGAGGTAACTCAGAAACAATACTGAGCACCTCTTTACGTTATTCAACCCAAGATTTTAATTCCATACCAGGGCGACCATTCATCATCATATTTCCACGAATGCCTGCTTCAAACATCGGTGTTGCAGCAGCACCTATCATTGCCGCATTGTCTGTACACAACTTCAATGGTGGTACGAAAAATGGAATTCCCTCTTTAGCAAATACTGCTTCAAGTGATGCGCGCAGACCCTTGTTAGCAGCTACCCCACCAGCCGCGATAACTTGCTTCACTTTATATTCGCGTGCCGCACGCAATGTTTTAGCCGTTAGTACTTCCACTACACTTTCTTGAAAACCTTTTGCAACAGCCGTTGGAGAAATCTCTTCACCACGCTGATCCATATTATGCTTATAGTTAATAACGGCCGATTTTAAACCGCTAAAGCTAAAATCATAGCTGTCTTCTTCAAGCCAGACGCGTGGAAAAGCAACAGCTTCTTGCCCTTCATGTGCTAACTGATCTATACGAGGACCACCAGGATAAGGTAACCCTAATACCCGAGCAACTTTGTCATACGCTTCTCCCGCTGCATCATCACGCGTTTCTCCAATTACTTCAAAGGAGCCATGTTCTTTCATATACACAAGCTCCGTATGTCCACCTGATACAACAAGCGCAAGCAGTGGAAACTCCATTGGTTGGACAAGTGCATTGGCATAAATATGACCTGCAATATGATGGACACCTAAAATCGGTAAATTATTGGCAAATGCAAACGCCTTTGCCGCATTAATGCCAATTAATAGTGCCCCCACTAGACCAGGACCTTCTGTCACAGCTACTGCATCTAAGTCAGACGGCTGCATATTGGCTTGTTTAAGCGCCTCTTCAATAACCACCGTAATTTGTTCTACATGGTGGCGTGACGCAATTTCTGGTACAACGCCTCCAAAACGCTTATGGCTTTCAATTTGTGAAGCAACTACATTAGAAACTATTTCACAACCGTTTCGAATAACAGCAGCTGCCGTTTCATCACAGCTTGATTCAATTGCTAAAATAACTCGATTTTCCATTATAAATTCACCCACATGACTAGGGCATCCTCCCCGTTATCTGTATAGTAACCCTTCCGTATGCCACCATCCTGGAACGCTAGCTTGCGGTAAAGATTTTGTGCTACAGTGTTGGATTCACGTACCTCTAGACTCATCACGTCCATGCCATGCTCACGCGCAATGCGCATCGCTTCTCGCATTAATCCTTCACCAATTCCTCGGCCACGAGCTGATTCAACAACAGCGACATTTGTAATTTGCGCCGCGTCTATGACCATCCACATTCCGCAAAAACCTAGAATATTATTGTTTTCATCTATCGCTAAAACATAATGTGCATATTGATTTTCATGCATCTCATAGTAAAAAGAATCCAATGTCCATGGCGTAGGGAATGTAGCAAGTTCAATCGCATATACCGCTGGAACATCCTCTGATACCATTTTCCGATACATTACATTACTACTCATGTGTTTTCTCCTTTTGTTCCTTTAACCAATTCGCTTCAGCCTCTGCAATACGTTTGTATTGCGGCGTAAAATGGTGAACTGCCTCAACGCTTGGTAACGCTTGGGTACTTGCTAAACGAATGGCTGCACTCGCACGTGGCAAATCTTCATGAAAAGGTGCACGATATGCATTCTGCCCAAGCATTTCGACGATTTTATCCCAAAATACATCGACATCCGTTCCTACAAATAATATTGGTGTAGCTAATGCCTTCAAACGAGCTAACAGTCCATCGATATGATCATGATAATCTTCTATAACGACATCCAGCTCTGTCCCTTTATAAACTGCTGTATATACATTGTCTCTACGCGCATCAAAAATAGGACATATTAGTCCATCAAAAAGCGCTGCATTAGCGGCTAATACTTTTAAACTTGAAACACCGACTAATGGCTTTTGTAGCGTCCATGCTAATGTTTTAGCAAGTGTCACACCAATTCGTACTCCTGTATAAGAACCAGGTCCTTCTGATACAGCAATTGCATCTAACTCACTTGGCTTTACACCAACATTCGCTAGAATTGCTTCAATCGCTGGCATTGCTCCTGCAGAATGCGTTAGTTTTATATTTTGTACTACTTCAGCCATCACTTTTCCATCTTTCACAACGGCTACAGAAAGTGGCGCATTTGCTGTTTCAATTCCCAACCAAATCATCTCATTAGCTCCTCACATATTGCCTCAAATCGCTTACCATAAGGCATTAACACAAATCGTCGTTCATTTTCACCAAGACGATAAATTTCAATGGCTAAACGCTCTTTAGGTAAATCTTGTTCTATTAAATGGGCCCATTCAACAACCGATATCGCATCGCCATAAAATAGCTCGTCCCAGCCTAGGTCCTCATCACTTTCTGCCAATCGATATACATCTAAATGATTAAAAGGTAAACGTCCCTCATATTGTTTCACTATTGTAAATGTAGGGCTATTAACCGTTCTTGTTACACCTAGTCCTTTTGCTAAAGCTTTTGTAAATGTAGTCTTCCCGGCACCTAAGTCGCCTTCTAACGTAATTGTATCTTGTGCCATCAGTAAATTTGCTAGCTTTATGGCAAAGTGCTCTGTATCTTCTAGTGAATTCATTATTTTTTCAAACTTCATCTTTATGTCCTCTCCTAGCTCATTACTTCTAGTTTACCGAAACATGCGCAAATGTTCAAAGCATCGAGTAATTTTCAAAAAAATAAACACGTCCTCCATATCGAAGACGTGTCTACTCTCTTGTTGAATAGCCCTTCAAAGCAATAACTTCTTTACTGACTAATTGGTTATCTTTAAATTGAACAATATATGCTTGCGTCAAAAGTATTTCATCATTCCACCGATAATAATCACTTCGAATCATCTCGCTAGCGTCACCGCCGGCAATTTCAACTACTTCCATATAGCTCATCCCTTGCTGTAATTGCTCAAATTCATGTTCATTCATATTTTTTTGCCAATGATACGAATTCGATTCCTCTATATCAATAATTGGAACTCCACCAGTAACTTTAAGTATAAAGATTAACCAATATATCAAGAATCGAAATGCTATGAACACCCCTCCGTCCTTGCTTGCAAAAACCCATACTGTCTATACATATGCAATGGACAACGATTTAGTGCACATCTTTTATGTATTCTCAATTTTCATAAGGTTACTGGCGATTCCGCGAGGTTTAGTGGCGTTTTCTTTCGTTGTTGTGGCGATTCCACGGGTTTTCGTGGCGTTTTCTTTCGTTGTTGTGGCGATTCCGCGGGTTTTCGTGGCGTTTTCTTTCGTTGTTGTGGCGATTCCGCGGGTTTTCGTGGCGTTTTCTTTCGTTGTTGTGGCGGTTCGCAACGATTTAGTGGCGATTGTTCAAGCTCTCTACAAATAAAAAAAGCCCTTATGATTAATAAAAATCATAAGAACTGTAGTTTCATATAAAATGGCGGTCCCGACCGGGATCGAACCGGCGATCTCCTGCGTGACAGGCAGGCATGTTAACCGCTACACCACGGGACCTCTTTAAGACATTTATAAATATAACATAGGAAAATCTACAATGCAATACTTTTTTTATAGAATTCGACCTATTCTACAATAATATTTTATTTTTTTAATTATATGCTATTATTACCTACAAAAATAGATGAGGAGGAAATATATGTCTACTATTTATGAAACTCGTAGAGCGATTTTTAAATCAAAGCTTGAGGTGGATATTGCTTTTATAACATCGCCCGCCAATATTTTTTATTATACTGGCTTTTTATCGAATCCACATGAACGCTTTATGGCTCTTGTTTTCAATATGAAAACAAATGAAGAAATATTATATGTTCCAGCTTTAGATTTAGCAGCAGCTGAACAAGTTGCTCATCTTCAACGCATCGTTCCAATATCTGATGAGCAAATACCATTTGAAGTTGTCAAAAATACAATCGGAAACCTTGCACAGACCGCTGGTGTGGAAGCTAAGGCACTCACACTGTCACGCTATTTAGAGCTAATCGGTGCATTAAATGTCCAAGTGACAGATATTCAACAGCTAGTTAATACACAACGCTTGCATAAAACGCGCGATGAAATCAATCAGCTGAAAGTAGCCATTCATATTATTGAGCAGGTTATGTCGGAGGGCATAAAAAAAATCCATATTGGTATGACAGAATTAGAGCTTGTTGCTGAGCTAGAATATTTAATGCGCAAATTTGGAGCAGATGGCCAGTCCTTCGCCTCGATTATTTTGTCTGGTGAAAATGCTGCCCTACCACATGGCCATCCGAGTATGCGAAAAATCGAGCACGGGGACTTTGTGCTAATTGACATGGGCGTCGTTAAAGATGGCTATTGCTCTGACATCACAAGAACATTTATCGTTGGTGAAGCGACAGATAAACAACGAGAAATTTATGACACTGTACTCGCTTCCACACTTGCCGGTATCAAAGCAGCAAAAGCAAATATTCCATTAAAACAAGTTGACTTAACCGCAAGAGCAGTTATTGAAAACAAAGGCTATGGTGACTATTTCAACAACCGCGTCGGTCACGGACTAGGCATTGAAGTCCATGAAGAACCTTCTGTCCATGCAGCAAACAATGATTTAATTACAAAAGGGATGGTCTTTACAATTGAACCTGGTATTTATATACCGAATTATGGTGGCGTTCGTATCGAGGACAATGTTTATATAAATGAACATGGTGAAGCTGAAGTACTTACTACCTTTCCACGAGAATTACAAATTTTATAATAGGCTTAACACAAATGGAGTAAATTCGATTTTTCGAGTTTGCTCCTTTCTTTTTGGCACTAATCTTGCAAATAAAATAATAGATTCAACACACTAAATTTAGTAGGAGGTCCTTTCCATGATTCGCTACATTTTCACCCGAATCGGCTATATGATGATCACGTTATTTATTATCATCTTGCTTTCATTTTTACTTATGAAAGCTCTACCTGGTTCTCCATTCAACGATGAACGGTTACCCGAAACACAAAAAGAATTACTGTACAAAAAATACGGCCTAGATAAGCCAGTACCTGTACAGTTTGGGATTTACCTTTCGAATCTTGTTCAAGGGGATTTAGGTGTTTCTTTTGTTTTTGATAATCGCCCGGTTACTAAAATTATTCAAGAACGCATTGGCGCCTCGGCTATCCTCGGATTCCAAGCCGTTTTTGTCGGAACGATTATCGGCTTACTGTTAGGTATCGTAGCAGCATTAAAACATAACACCATCATCGATTACGGTGCAACCGTCTTAGCCGTGCTCGGTATATCTATTCCATCATTTGTATTTGCAGGGTTTTTACAATATTGGGTTGGTGTTAAACTCGGCTGGCTCCCGATTGCTTTTTGGAACGGTTTTGAATACTCGATTTTACCAACCATCGCTTTAGCAGTTGGCGTTGTCGCAACCATTGCCCGCTTTACACGCATTGAAATGTTAGAGGTACTTAACCATGAATATATTTTAACCGCTCAATCAAAAGGATTATCAAATGCTTATATTATTACAAAGCATGGCATTCGTAATGCCCTTATTCCAATCATTACTATAATTGGACCTTTAACTGTGAATACGATTACTGGTTCGCTTGTTATTGAGAAAATTTTTAGTATCCCTGGTTTAGGGGAACAATTTGTTAATTCAATTATTACAAATGATTATCAACTGATTATGGGCACAACGATTTTTTACGCCGTTTTATTTGTCAGTGTCATTTTAATTATTGATATTTTATACGGGTTCATTGATCCTCGTATTCGTGTAGCGGGAGGCGAATAATTTATGACAGCAAAAATCACTGAAGAATCAAAGCATTATCCAGCCGATTTGTTTGAACTTGCCTCTCAAGCAGATATCGTCTCTGATAATGTACTTCGACCTGAGCAATCATTTTGGCAAGATGCATGGCGTGGTTTACGTAAAAATAAAGCAGCCATTGTTGGCTTATGTATTATTATTTTCGTTATCTTATTAGCTATTTTCGGACCATTTATGAATAGTCACGGCTATGACGAACAAAACATTGCGCGCACCAATTTACCGCCAAAAGTTCCCGTTCTCGAACATCTGCCATTCTTAGGTTTGAACGGCGTCGACGGGCGTGGCGTGGATCAATACGAAAAAAAAGGTATAACCGAATATTTTTGGTTCGGTACAGATGAATTAGGACGAGATTTATGGACACGTATTTGGCAAGGCACTCGTATTTCACTTTATATTGCCTTTCTTGCAGCTACGATTGATTTAATTATCGGCGTTGCGTACGGTGCTATTTCAGCCTTTTATGGGGGACGCACTGATAATGTAATGCAACGTATTATTGAAGTGTTAGTTGGTATTCCAGGATTAATTGTCAATATTCTTCTTATTCTTATTTTGAAGCCCGGCATCCTTTCTATTACACTCGCAATGGTTATCGTTGGCTGGATTAGTATGGCCCGTATCGTTCGTGCGCAAATATTAAAGCTAAAATCATATGAATATGTACTTGCCTCCAGAACACTCGGAGCTAGTAACCAACGATTAATTTGGAAGCATTTAATTCCTAACACTCTTGGACCGATTATTGTCGCTACTACTTTTACTATACCTGGCGCCATTTTCACAGAAGCCTTACTAAGTTTTATCGGATTAGGACTACAACCACCTACCGCTTCCTTAGGAACAATTGTCAATGACTCATATAAACTATTGCGCATTTACCCACATGGCATGATTGTTTCTTCTATTATTATTAGCTTAATTATGATTAGCTTCAATTTACTTGGAGATGGACTGCGCGATGCATTCGATCCAAAAGTACGTAAATAAGGAGGTGTTCAAGATGAAAACAATTTTAGAAGTCAAAAATCTTAGTGTTTCCTTCAACACTTATAGTGGCGAAGTACAAGCTGTACGCAATGTTTCGTTTGACTTATATGAAGGCGAAACATTAGCAATCGTTGGCGAATCAGGCTCTGGAAAATCGGTTACTTCAAAAAGCCTATTACGCTTAAATCCTAGTGAAACAACAATGATTAAAAATGGCCAAATCTTATATCATCATAAAAATATTTTAGATTACAGTGAACAGCAAATGCGTGGGTTTCGCGGGGCTGAAATCTCAATGATTTTCCAAGATCCTATGACAGCGTTAAACCCTACGATGACGATTGGCAGCCAAATTGCAGAAAGCATTAATAAACATACGTCTTTACGTGGCAAGCACATAACAGAGCGTGTCATTGAATTATTACAACTTGTTGGCATTAAAGAAGCTGATAAACGTTATAAGCAATACCCACATCAATTTTCAGGCGGCATGCGTCAAAGAATTGTCATTGCAATGGCACTTGCTTGCGAACCGCGCATTATTATTGCAGATGAACCGACTACAGCATTGGATGTTTCCATCCAAGCCCAAATATTAGAATTACTTAAAAACATCCAAAAAAAGATGAATCTATCGATTATTTTCATTACCCATGATTTAGGGGTTGTCGCAAAAATGGCTGATCGTGTTGCCGTAATGTATGCAGGTAAAATTGTTGAAATCGGCTTAGTCGATGAGATTTTTTACCACTGTCAACATCCTTATACACAGGGACTACTCGCTGCGATGCCAAATCCAGATATCGATTCAGATTCGTTATATGCCATTCCAGGGACACCGCCTAACCTATTACAACCACCTGTAGGAGATGCATTTGCAGCTCGCAATAAACAAGCACTCAAAATTGATTTTCTAGAGGAACCACCTATGTTTAAAGTTAGCGATACGCATTATGCAGCAACTTGGCTATTGCATAAGCAAGCACCTACTATGATACCGATTCATCAACAGCTAGCGCAGGAACAGCACAAAGAACGTGCAGAAACACCAGTATTCGATACTAACAATCCGTATTTATCCTTAAAGGAAGTAAAGCAATATTTTAAATTAGGAAAAAATACGATTAACAAAGCGATTGATGGTATTACTTTTGATATTTATAAAGGGGAAATTTTCGGTTTAGTTGGAGAATCAGGCTGTGGCAAATCTACTACAGGTCGCTCTATAATCGGTCTCAATACAATAACAGATGGCACCATCCAAATTGATGGGCAATCTATTCATGATGTGAAGACAAAACAAGAGAAGCTTGCCTTCAATCGCAAAGTCCAAATGATTTTCCAAGACCCCTATTCTTCACTTAATCCACGTATGAAAATAGCAGACATCATCGCTGAAGGGCTTGCTATTCATGGCGTACCGAAAAGTGAATGGAAATCAAATATTTATGAGCTTTTAAATATTGTAGGCTTAACAAAGGAATATGCGAATCGTTATCCACATGAACTCAGTGGCGGACAACGTCAGCGTATTGGTATTGCTCGTGCACTGGCAGTAGAGCCGGAATTAATTATTGCCGATGAACCAATTTCTGCATTGGACGTGTCCATTCAAGCGCAAATCGTTAATTTACTGAAAAAGCTACAGAAGGAACGAGGATTAACGTATTTATTTATTGCACACGATTTATCGATGGTGAAATATATAAGCAATCGTATCGGGGTCATGCATCGGGGTAAAATTGTGGAGTTAGCGGAAAGTCAGGAGCTTTATGACCACCCTATCCATCCTTATACAAAATCTTTGTTATCAGCTATTCCTCTGCCTGACCCTAAATTAGAGCGTGAACGACAAAGGATTATTTTTGATGAAATGAAATACAACGCCAATAATCGAGCAAATGAAAAGTTTATAGAAGTCCGTCCAGGTCATTTTGTCATGCTTACGGAGGATGAACTAATGCAATATCATCAAACAAACGCTAAAGGTATTTTGCTATGAAGTTAATTAAAGTGATGATGGTAACAGTTTGTATTTTTTTATGTTCCTTGTTTTATACATTATTATCAAAACAAGCTGTCTCACTACTAACATTGATTAACTACTCGTTTCTTCTTTCGCTTGCTTGTACAATCATTGGTGGCTCTTTATTTGTTGTGCAAGGTGGGTTTTTCAATGGCATTGGTTATAGTTTTAAACGGTTTTTTGCTCGTGTTTCAAAAAATGGAGCGTACGCCTATGAATTAGATGGTAATCTGGAATTTATCCAAGCGCCTACATATTCCTTTACTTATCCTCTTCTAGTAGCAGGAACGCTCGGTTGTCTTATCACCACTCTTTTATCTGTTATGTTGTATTGAAAAAGATGACGCTGGGACATAAATTTATGTCGTTGATGTCCGCTACGGGATGGGCGCTTTCCGCGGGCACAACGTAAGCCGCAATCCTCGCTACGCGCGGTCTATTGCGTCTTACGTTTTGTGCGTTCCCGCAGGAGTCGCCCACCCTTCGCTACCATCAACTAGTACTATCTTTTGAATTTTATCTTAGGTAAAAGAAAACAATATATATAGCAAAAAAGTGTTAGATTGACTTCGATCAATCTAACACTTTCCCTTTTATCCCTAATGCCATGTTTTATTACTTATCGATTTCAACCCATTTATAGCTAATATCCGCTGAGAATGGATGTTCATATAAATTTTTCACATATGGCTTCTTCAAACGACTTACACCTTTTTGGAATGTTGGAGCAAATGCAACATCTTCCATCATCAGTTTTTCAGCTTGTTGCATTAATTGCCAGCGCTCCGCAATATCAGCAGTCGTTTTTGCTTGTTTAATTAACGCATCCACTTCTGTATTTTTATAGTGGGATTGATTATAGTAGGCTGTTGATTCAAATAAATCAATATATGTCATCGGATCTTGATAGTCCGGACCCCAGCCACCATAGTCTAAATCGTAATCAACAGCGCCTTCTAATGCTAGTTTTTGTTTATTCGGCTGCATATTAATCGTTAGCTCTAAGCCAGCAAGATTCGTTTCTAATTGATTTTTAATAAATTCAGCAGCCTTTTTTGATTCTGCTCGGTCATATGTTAAAAAATCGAGATTTACTTTATCAACTCCAAGTTCTTGTAAACCAGTAGCCCACGCTTTTTTCGCCGCTTCAATATCCGTTTTATTCATATCGCCATTCGCTTCGCGGAAATCAGCGCCATTCTCATCCGTTGATAAACCTTGCGGAACTAAATAGTAAGCCGGAATAGAACCATCTTGTAAAATGACATCCGCAAAACCTTGTTTATCCCAAGCCATATCAATCGCTTTACGAATGTTCTTATTCGCTAAAAACTTATTTTCATGATTCATACGAATAAAATACGTATTTGGTTTTAAAAATGTTGAATATTCAGGGCTATCTTTGTATTGTGCTACATACTCACTTGATAACTCAGTCGTATCAATTTCCCCTGCCTCATATAAATTGACTGCTGTAGCTGTATCTTTTACAATTTTTTGCGTTATTTTCGTTAACTTAACAGCCTCTTTGTCCCAATAATTTTCATTCTTCGCAAAAGTCCAACCTTGTCCATGTTGCCAAGACTCCATAATAAATGGACCATTATAAATCATATTTGCTGCTTCTAATGCGTATTGATCACCTTGTGCTTCTGTAAATTCTTCATTTAACGGGAAAAATGGCGCGTAAGTTGTTAAGCTTAAAAAATATGGAATTGGTGCGTTCAGTTGCACTTCAAGCGTAAAATCATTGAGCGCTTTTATGCCGATTTCATCTACCTTACCAAACAGCGGGTCTCCTTCTGTTTGTACATTTGCAGCATTTTTAATATCGAGCATTAAATAAGAATAAATTGCTTGTGTTTCAGGATTAATGGCTCTTTTCCAAGCGTAGACAAAGTCATGCGCCGTAACCGGAGTACCATTACTCCAAACTGCATCTTCACGTAAATTGAACGTATACACCGTTCCATCTTCTGAGACTTCATATGACGCTGCCATACCTGGCACTGGCGTGTTCTCTGGTCCAATGCGATATAATCCCTCAAATACTGAATTCATCGCCGTAACAGCTAGTGCATCTACACTTCCTAAAGAACTCATTGTCGTTAAATCGCCGCCTGCAACTAAATTAAGTTCCTGTGCAACAGCAGACTGCCCCCCATCAGTCGCTTCATTGTCCGTGCTTTTTCCCCCAGTTGAGCTACCGGCTGAATTGTCTTCTTTACCATAGCAGCCAACTAATACAACGAGCATAAGACCTAATAATACAACGAGCCATTTCGTCTTTATAGCCATACTCAAAACCCCTTTGATTTTATTGCACGATAGATACCGTACTGATTAACTTATATGCAATTATCATGCCGATACTTTTTAGACTTATAAAACTGGCATGGAATTTGCAATATATTCTAGAAAGGGGGAATAAGAACATGTCACAACTACCAAAAGTTCGAGAAGCATTACTGAAACAACAAACAGAGGCGCTTATTATAACAAACGATCAAAACCGTCGTTATTTAACTGGATTTACGGGGAGTGCTGGAACAGTAGTAATTACACAGACACAGGCATTTTTGCTTGTTGATTTCCGTTATACCCAACAAGCAACAAAACAAAGCAGTGCGTTTGATGTACGTCAAATCGATCGCGCACATTTATATGAAACGATTCAAGAAATTTTAGATACAGAGGCAATCCAAACGGTTGGATTTGAACAACAGCATGTGAGTTACTATACGTATCAATTGATGGCTAGTAAACTAACGGCAACTTTAAAACCGCTATCTAATATTGTGGAAGATTTGCGGATGATTAAAACGCCAGAGGAAATTGAACTGATAAAAAAAGCCGCGTGGATTTCTGACGAGGCATTCCAACATATTTTAACTTTTATTAAACCAGGAGTTTCAGAGATTGACATTGCCAATGAATTAGAAGCGCATATGCGTAAAAAAGGGGCTGCTGGGGCTGCATTCGATATGATTATTGCTTCTGGTAAGCGCTCCGCCCTACCACACGGTGTTGCAACTGACAAAATCGTAGAACAAGGCGATATGCTAACGCTCGACTTCGGTGCTTATTATCAAGGTTATCGATCAGATATGACGCGAACAATCGCGGTAGGTGAGCCTCCAGAAAAGTTAAAAGAAATCTATCAAATCGTCTACGACTCGTTGCAACATGCGCTCATGCATATGAAAGCGGGTATTACAGGAAAAGAAGCAGATAGCTATAGCCGCGACTATATTACCAACAAAGGTTATGGCGAACATTATGGTCACGGGTCTGGTCATGGTATCGGACTAGATATTCATGAAAATATTTTTATGTCTACTGTTTGTGAAGATATGCTAGAAGTGAATATGGTGCTTACAGTGGAACCTGGTATTTATATAGCCGATTTAGGTGGCGTTCGAATAGAAGATGATGTCGTTATCACAAAAGATGGTATTGAAATCATTACGCACTCTCCAAAGGAGCTTATTATTTTATAATCGCTTCATGTTGTGAGATTCATATTTCTATATTTTATACACTCTTATCGGCATGTTTATTTTTTTGACATATTAGACTTCTTTTACTATCAGCAATTTTAAATAATTCCTTGCAGATGACATTTTATATGTCAAAGATTTTAGTCACTGGCTGATGAGAAAAATACGACTGACAGATTATATTTTCATTACGAACATCATTTTCTATAGTTTTATGGCAATTAAATAGAGAATCGAGGTTTTATTATGCATCTATCAATGAAACAAACACAAGATTTGAATTTAGTGATGACCGTACAACTTCGCCAAGCCATTGAATTGCTACAGTATTCTACACAGGAACTAGAGCAGTTTATCCGTGAACAAGAGCTGATGAATCCATTAATAGCATTGATTGAGCCAACAGTCCCAGAACGTGTGCCCACGTCAAAAGCTATTACTCGTCAAACGAACCTGGTAGATTCTTTATCTAAATATGAACAAAATATACGTGATGATTTATTTGAACAAGTGAAGTTCACTTTCTCTAAAGACACGGATATTAAATTACTTAAACATATTATTTATCATTTGGATGACAACGGTTACTATGAGCCACCAATTGCACCTATTTATCAGGATCAAGAAATTCATAGAGGTATTCACTTATTACAAACCATTGGGCCTCTTGGTGTTGGTGCACGCAGTTTACAAGAATGTCTGCTGTTACAAACAATTTATCGTCATGATAGTCCAAAACATACTGATGAAGTGATTGCCAATCATTTAGAAGCGTTTGCAAATAAAAAATGGAAACAAATCGCTCATGATTTGCATATCTCGCTTAGTGATATGCAAGCCATTTATCAATTTGTTCTAACTTTACAGCCAAAGCTAAGCTCGCTGTTTCATCAAGAAGCCATCCAACACAATACGCCAGACATTATTGTACAAGTGCAGGATAATGCTATTACGTTTTCTTTAAATGACTATTACTTGCCTAAACTCAAACTTCACCCTGACTATGTTCCATATATTACGAGCAATTCGTCTGAAAAGGGTTATTTTAATAAGCATTTATCCGATTATCAATGGCTCGTTAGTAGTATTGAACAACGGCGCCATACGATTATCAAAATTATGACGGCGCTAATTGACAAGCAAGAAGCTTTCTTTACACATGGTTTTGCTGCTATACAGCCTCTTACATTGCGAGAAGTTGCAGAGCAAATAGGTGTACATGAATCGACAGTTAGTCGTGTCACAACAAATAAATATGTACAAACACCTTATGGCACGTATGAGCTGCGTGATTTATTTACTTCAAAATTACAAACAACGAATGGCGACAGCGTGTCTCAAATTAAGGTGAAATCGCTGTTAGCAGATTATATTAAAAACGAAAATAAAACTAAACCTTGCTCTGATCAAAAAATCGCTGATTATTTCAAAGCCAGCCATGGTATCGAAATTTCACGTCGTACAATTACTAAATACCGTGAGGAAATGAATATCCCCTCTTCTTCACGACGCAAGGAAATTCAATTTAGTTAAGCATTTGAAAAGGAGCTATCTCATTGTGGATAGCTCCTTTTCTATATATGAATTTAAGGGGGTTACTCAATCAGTTTTGCTTCATATTAACAAAAACACTTTTTATTTCTGTATAGTTGGACAGGCCGTATTCGCCACCCATTTCTCGCCCAATACCTGATTGCTTATAGCCACCAAACGGCATTGTTTCCCATTCTAAACCAAAATCATTGATCCATACTGTTCCTGCTTGTAGTTTACTAGAGATATAATGCGCTTTTTTCACATTTTCCGTCCAAATACTTGCAGCCAGTCCATACTTACTATCATTTGCACGTGCAATAACTTCTTCTATTGTTTCAAACGAAAAGATGGACATGACTGGTCCAAAAATTTCTTCTCGGGCAATTGTCATATCATCTTGTACATCTGCAAATACAGTAGGTTGCACAAAATAACCTTTGTTAAATGCACGCCCACCACCTGCTACAAGTCGTGCGCCTTCTGCCTTTCCTTTTTCGATAAAACCAAGAACTGTATTGAATTGCTTTTGCGACACGAGTGGTCCCATTTCTGTCTGTGGATCTAATCCAGGTCCTAGTTTTACTTTTTGTGCCTTTTCAGCAAGCTTCTCCACGAATTGATTGTACAGACTACTATGCACAAAGACGCGGGTACAAGCACTACAGTTTTGTCCATGATTATACATTGTCCCTGCAAATGTACCCTCTATTGCTGTTTCTATATCAGCATCCGCTAGCACGATTGCCGGCGATTTTCCACCGAGTTCTAACGTGACACTTTTCACATCATCTGCCGCTTTTTTCATTACATGAATGCCTGTTTTTGTTGAGCCAGTAAATGCTACCTTTGCGACACCTTTATGTGTAACAATCGCTTCTCCTGCCTCACCCGTACCAGGCACAATGTTCACAACACCGTCTGGTAAGCCGGCTTGTTTCATTAATTTCCCTACATATAATAATGACAACGGTGTTTCCGCTGCTGGTTTAATAACAACGGTACAACCCACTGCCAATGCAGAGCCCAATTTCCATGCTGCCATGGCAAGCGGGAAATTCCACGGAATAATTTGTCCAACAACACCTACTGGTTCATGGACCGTATAGTTTAAATAGTTTTTAGATACTTGGACTGTTTGCCCTATTATTTTTGTTGCCCAACCTGCATAATAACGGAAATGTTGCACAGTACCATCTACATCATCAGCTAATGCTGTTTCGTATGGCTTCCCATTGTCTAATGATTCTAACTGTGCTAATTCCTCACGGTGTTCCTCTAATAAATCCGCAAATTTATATATAATACGGGAACGTTCAGCTGCCTCCATTAAAGACCACTCACCGTCAAATGCTTTTTGTGCTGCTAATACTGCGATGTTGATATCTTCAGCTTGCGCCTCACTTACTGTTGCAATGACCTCTTCATTTGCTGGATTTAATACGTCAAAGCACTTACCTGATTGAGATGCCACATATTCACCGTTAATGTATAACCCAACTGGTGATTGTAAAAATTCTAATACTTTTGGTTTCAGCGTTAATAAAGCCTCCATATTCGACACCCCTTTTGTTAATGAAGTTCAGTAACCAACACATCTAAGTCTGCCAAAATGGCTTTTAATTGTGCATCTTCTTCCGCCGTTAGTGGCAGGCGCGGTAAACGGCATGGTCCACCTGCCCAACCTTTTAGCTCCATTGCACGTTTCGTAATTTGTACATATTTGCCTGAGCCTTCTAAAAACGCACACAATGGTAAAAGACGATCGTAAATGGACCATGCCTTCTCTAGATTGCCCTCTTGTACATTGTTGTATAGTTCCGTTACGAGTTCAGGCACGATGTTCCCTGATACAGAAATCCAACCGACAGCACCAACAAGGAATGATTCGATTGCTAAATCTTCTGATCCACAAAATACTTTAATATCGTCTTGTCCTTGACGTACAATATCACGTGCTTTGCCGATGCTACCACTCGATTCTTTTATATGTGTGATGTTTGGTACTTCTCTACCTACTTTTAAAATCGTCTCTAAACCAATGTCCACACCTGAAGTGAATGGATTATTATAAATCATAATTGGGAAGCTTACTGACTCTGCTACTGTTTTAAAGTGTAAATATATTTCTTCATCTTTCGGATGTGCATAATAGGAGTTAATGAGTAAAGCAGCATCTGCTCCAGCCTGTTCAGCTTGTTGTGTATAGGTAACAGCATCCGCTGTCGTTTCTGCAGCTGTCCCTACGATTAACGTAATACGACCTTTAATTTGATCTACTGCTACTTCGACTGCTTTAAAACGTTCTTCTTTTGATAAACTTACAAATTCCCCTGTACTACCATTAATTGCAATCCCTGTTACTCCTGCTTCAATAAAATGTTCAATATTTTGACGGAAACCATTCCAATCAATGTCTGTTTGATTTAACATCGGTGTTACTAATACTGGAAATACACCTTCTAATTTTTTCATTATTCTTTTCCTCCTCTGTTTTAGTTATTACACAATGATGAATCCTTGTTGTAATGGATCTTCGCTGTCTACTACAAATTGATGGATTCCTGTGATATATCCTTTTAATGCAATTTCGTAGCCAACTTCCGGTTTTCGTGTCAACTTGATACTGCTGCCGAAAATACTATTATTTATTTGAACAGCTTGATCGCCTAATATTGCCGTTAATGCTAATGTGCTATCAACACTTGGTGAACGTAAAATATAGCCATCTCGCTCAAATGTAACAGAACGTACCATACTGTCTAATTTTTCATACACAATAACACCATCTGCATCATGATATTTGGCACTTTCAGTAATTCCCCAAGTGCTAATATGAGCTAATTCATCTAGCACAAGTGCCTTTATATGGTGCGGTTTTTCCATCACCATATAGCGTCGTTCATCATCCACTACAACTCGCTCATCGGCTATACGCGCTGGCTTCACTGTCAAATGAACTGACAGTACTTCATCTTTTGTATCCGAAAGTTTTACATATACTTGGTGAATGCCTTTTACAGTTTCAATCGAATAGACATTGTTGTTTGATAATTCAATCGTGCCACATTCTAGTAATGCCGTTGTCGTTGCTACAAGTGCCTCATATTTAAAATCTGTAGATGCTGCATGTTGGAAAAATAATAACCGGAATGAAGCGACCGCTGATGGCAATATTACGCAGCCATGCATACCGCGATGTCCTCGTGGCTCATTTAGTAAAAGCTTTTTCGTATTTTCAAATTGTGTATTTAATGCAGTGGCCGCTTCTGCTATTTGTTCTTGATAAATGGCAATAGGTGATTGCACCACTATACGAAAGGCCTCTCCTACTACTTGTGTATCAATTGTTTGAAAAGATTTATTATAGTTCATCTATATCCTCCTTTAGTGATCCATCGGTGGAATCATTAGATAGCCTTCTTTTAATGGGTCTTGCTCATTGTAAAAGAATTTATGCATGCCCATTACCCATGCAGACCCTGTTACTTCTGGGATAACAGCTATTCCATCACCTACAGTTACTTCCTCTAGTACACGTGCTGTAAATAGCGTTCCTACGATACTTTCATAAACAAATGGTTCATTGATTGCCAGCTCATTTTTCGTATACAGCGTAGCAATTTTAGCTGACGTACCTGTACCACATGGTGAACGGTCTATTCCACCAGGCGGTACAACTACTGTATTTTTTAAATGTGCTAATTCATTGGTAGCATCCGTATAAAACTCCATATGTGTGAGCCCCTCAATAAACGAAAACTCAGGATGTACAATCTTTTCTTTGGCATTGACAGCATTTCGGAGACGAATACCTGTATTAATGATTGCTGTCGCATTTTCTACTGATAAATCGAGACCTATTTTCCGAGCATCGACAATACCGTAAAAATTGCCTCCGTAGGCAATTTCGCATTCAACAATCCCTAGCTCCGGATCGTCAATATCCACTTTCTTTAATAGGAATGAAGGTACATTTTTAAATGTCACTTCTTTGGCAATTCCTTCTTCTACTTTAATTTGTACATTGATTAAACCTGCTGGTGTGTCTAATGTAATATTTGTATAGGGTGTTTGAACGTCTATTAATTGTGCTTCGACGAGTGCTGTACAAACACCGATCGTGTCATGTCCACACATTGGTAAGTAGCCACCTGTTTCGATATAAATAACGCCAAGATCTGCATCTGGATGGCAAGGGTCTGTAATAATAGCGCCTGACATAACACTATGGCCGCGAGGTTCATTCATCAAAAACTTGCGTATCCAGTCATAATGTTTTTGCATATATAACATTTTGTCTGACATCGTTTCCCCTTGGAGTTTCGGCATACCACTAATAAGGGACCGAGTTGGATTACCCCCTGTATGGGTATCAATTGTGGTAAATAGCTTTTGGAATTTCATGTGTGAAGTACTCCCTTCTGAAATCGTTTCATATTAACTGGCTCCGTCGGAATACACGTATCTTTATGTTGCAACAATTCTTGCACGAGTTTTCCTGTAACGGCAGCTAAGCTTATACCGTCCCCTTCATGGCCTGCCGCTATATAGAAGCCAGGTACTTGCTCTACTTCACAAATAATTGGTAAATGATCTTCCGTCCACGGTCTTAAGCCACAATATGTACGAATAATCGACATATCGGCGATTTTCGGATAAAAGCGCATAGCACGTCTTGCAATCATTTTGACAACATCATGATTAACTTTTGTATCAAACCCAACAAATTGACGACTACTCCCGATTAAAAAATTTTGTGCTTCGGTCGGTTCAAAAACTAATGCAACGCCGTATTTTTCAATATCCGCATCCACCATACGCTGTCCACCAAATTTGGAGATTAAATAGCCAAATTCCATCACTTTGCGAAGACCTACCGGCTCTTGACGCGACGCCACAATAAGGTGTCCTTTACGCGGCTGTATTGGGATATCGATGCCTACCATCTGTCCAATGCTTGGAGCCCAAATACCACAAGCATTAATTACTTTATTAGCCGTCATCATCTCCACATTTGTATCGATTAAAAATGTGCCATCTGACTGCTTCTTAATCGCTCTAACCTCGGTATGTTTTCGTATTTTTGCTCCAAATTTTTCTGCTGCATGAAACATGGAAAACGTCAGCATATACGGATTCACTGTTGAGTCGGTTTTACACTCAAGTCCACCATATAAATCATCCGCAAAAAACTTTGATTCATTTCTTAAATCTGCACGGTCTAACATCTTAAAATCTAAACCCGCCTGTTTTTGCCGTGTCACCCATTGCTGTGCCGCTTCCATTTCTACATCACTTTCACAAACAAGAATACTTCCTGGGTTACGGTATTCAAATTTAATTTCTAAGTCTTTATCTAATTCATGTACTAATTGTTGGCTTACTAATGACATTTGGCTATCAAAGCCCGGGTCCTTATCGATGGCTAAAATATTGCCATCACAACGAGAAGATGTACCACTCGCTAATTCATTTTTTTCGAGTACCGTTATTTCAAGTCCTGCCTTGGCACAATAGTAAGCAATTGCCGCTCCAATAATACCTCCGCCAATAATAACGATATCATGATGAGATGTCCCCAAGGTTCTCCCCCCTTTTTTACTAACACTTAACATTGTGCAAAAACTATGCCAAACTAAACATCTGGAATTTGTTTGATTAAGAAGCCACTATATGTCAAAATAAATTTTAATATTTCAAAAAATTTGACATACGGTTACGAAGGGGGACTTACATTGCATCCATACCATTTAATTATGAATAAAATGCTAAAACGGAATTTTGCTTTTATCCCTATAGAAGAAGTCGTTACTAAAATGAATAATGATAAGATACAGTATTTTGTTATTGAAAATGACAAGCCTTATGCCGTGAAAAGAGGCAAAAGAAAAAGTGATATTAACTATATAGCCTGTCAAATTGTTCGCATGGATTGTCCGCTTAAAACAGCGCTTGATTATTTAGAGGAATATGAGTATTTACTTGTGCGCGACGAAGCAAAAGAATATATAGGATATTTATGGAAAGAATCTTTAATGCATGATCTTGCCTATGAATTAGAGTGTATCAATGCATACTTAAACACTATTTTAGAAACGATTAATGAGTCATGTACTGTCATTGATGGTAATCAAAACGTCATTTATTGGACCAAAGGTGCGGAAAGTATTTTTTCTGTATCTGGCGACAATATTATTGGACAACCCATCACTAAATTTTTTAAGGAAGACCAACTTGAAATATTACATACATTGCAGCATGGGAAATCGGTTTATCAGCAGCAGCATTTTCCTCGTGAAGATCTTGTCGTGATGATTAATTCAAATCCTGTTATGTTAAATGACAAAACGATTGGCGCAGTGGTAGCGGAGACAGATATTACGCATGTAAAAAAATTAAACGAGGAGCTCCATCTTACATCGGAAAAATTGCTAAATTTAGAAAAACAGATGAATACAAATGGCTTAGCATATGATCCTTTTACATTGATTCGTGGTAATAGTCCGCAGCTTAAAAGCGTGCTTGAAAAGGTCAAAAAAGTCGCGGAAACAGAGGCAAATATTTTAATTTACGGTGAAAGCGGGGTCGGCAAAGAACTTTTCGCTCGTGCAGTCCATGCCATTCGTGAAAAACCTGAAGCACCCTTTGTCGCAATTAACTGTGGGGCCATTCCTAGTGGCTTATTTGAAAGTGAGATTTTTGGCTATGAAAAAGGTGCCTTTTCTGGTGCTCATCAAAAAGGGAAAAAAGGAAAAGTTGAGCTAGCCCGTGGTGGCACCCTGTTTCTAGATGAAATTGGTGAAATGCCTTTAGACATGCAAGTAAAAATTTTGCGATTGCTACAAGAGAAAACATTTTATGCGGTTGGTGGCACAAAGGAAATGGATGTTGATTTTAATTTAGTTGCTGCTACGAATAGGGACTTAAAACAATTAGTTGCAGAAGGAAAATTTAGAGAAGATTTATATTACCGCTTAAATGTTGTGAATTTCACTGTTCCTCCATTACGTGAGCGAGCATCAGATATTTTAGAAATTAGTAACTATTTCTTATATGAAAAATCGATTAAATACAACCGCCCTATTCAAGGGATACCCCCTGAGATTGCCAATATTTTATTGCACTATCAATGGCCAGGAAATGTACGTGAGCTTAGTAATGTTATAGAACGGCTCGTTGTATTTTCAAACGAGGGAGCCATTCATCTAGAAGATTTACCATCTGATATTTTAGCGGCCGTTCCTAAAGAAGAACTACTGGAAATACCAAAGGATTTGCCACAAAGCAATGGCACTCAATTAAATGAACAGCTTGAATATTATGAGCGTGAAATTATTTTGCAACAGCTTGCTTCCGTGAATGGCAATAAAAAGATTTGCGCCAAAAATTTAGGCATTACGCGAGCAACTTTATACAACCGATTAAAAAGGCTAAACATAGATGTCTAATTTTTATAAACTGTCCAATTTTTTATACACTCAGTGTTCGATACTTTAAACAAATGCTTGTTGCTTATGAAACTCCTATAAGAAATTTTCTGGCATAGTTTTTGCAGTAACTATATACGTAAATAAAAAATGCGTATTAGGGGTGTAGGCTATGCAAAATAAAACGATGATCGTATGTCGTTGTGAAGAAGTGAGCTTCGATGAACTGGTCAAAACAGCATCTGAAAATAATTGTTCTGCACGAGAATTAAAATTACGTACGCGTGCAGGTATGGGCTATTGTGGTGGTCGCACTTGCCGGACAATGGTAGACCAAATCGCACATATCCATCAGCCAAGAAGCAATAATGACATATCATTAAAATACCAAGCTCCCATTCGCCCGGTGCGTTTTGCAGATTTAGGGGAGGTTAAATAATGACAGAACGTATTATGAGCCATCCTATTTTGGGAGATTTGCCACACAAGGAAAAAGTATCTTTTACTTTTGATGATCAATTATACGAAGCATATAAAGGCGAATCTTTAGCAGCTGCCTTACTTGCTCAAGGTGTCCGCACATTGCGCGTACACGAAGAAACAGGTCACCCTCGTGGTATCTACTGTAATATTGGTCATTGCTTTGAATGTCGTGTCAATATTAATGGCTTAGATGGTGAGCGTGCATGTATTACGCCCGTCGCTGAAGGTATGGTTGTAAAGAGTGGAAAAGTACTTCCAACAACGGTACGTGATTGGAGGAAACATCATGGAAAATAAAGTGATAATCATCGGTGCCGGTCCTGCTGGTCTTTCTGCCGCTATCACCTTAGCTGAAAAAAATATCGGCGTTGTCGTTATTGATGAGTACTTATATGCAGGCGGACGTTTACTTGGGCAACTTTACGAAGAAACACCAAATAAATGGTGGAATGGCATAGCAGAATCTGAACGCTTGTTAGCTCGTGCTAAAGAATTGAATGTCGAGTTTTCACTCCAAACGTCAGTGTCAGATTTAGAAAAAATAGATCAAGATTGGGTGCTCTATACGAATAAAGGTGTTTTCCATACAAAACAGTTGCTGTTAGCTACAGGGGCCGCCGAATCACCGTTCCCTATTCCAGGATGGACGTTGCCTGGTGTAATGTCTGTAGGGGCTGCGCAAGTCATGACAAATGTGCATCGAGTAAAGCCTGGCAAGCGCGGCGTAATTATTGGTGTGAATGTGCTTTCTTCTGCAATTGCTATGGAGTTACAAATTGCTGACGTGCAAGTCGCAGCTATTACATTACCTGCAGCTCATTTATTAACAATTGAGAGTAGTAATCCATTAGAAGTCATGAATTCTTTATTACATGTTTCTCATATGGCCCCTTCCCCACTTATAAAGATTGGTAGTAAGTTTATGAAAAATGAATTCCTAAAGAAATTAGGGATTACGTTCTATCCAAAAGATGGGGTGAAAATGTGGGGAATTCCGATTATGTTGCGAAAAGCTGTTATTGAAATCGTTGGTAAAGAGCAAGTAGAAGGTGTTGTCCTTGCAACAGTAAATGTTGATGGTTCTATCGTTCCAGGCAGTGAGAAACGCATTGATGTAGATTTTGTTTGTATCGCCGGAGGATTATATCCGTTAGCAGAATTGGCCTCTTTAGCAGGTTGTCCTTTCCATTATATTGAACAATTAGGTGGATTCGTCCCACTACATAATGAACAAATGGAGACAAACTTAACGGGCTTACATGTTGCGGGCAATATTACCGGAATTGAAGGAGCAAAAGTAGCATTAGCACAAGGAAAAGTTGCTGCCCTATCGATTGCCTCAAAGTTAGGTGCTAGCGTTACGCAACTAGACATTCAACAAGCTATTGAAAATGTAGAAACAACAAGGGATCATGCTCATATTCAATTCCATCCAGAAGTTTTAGTAGGTCGTCAAAAAATGAAAGAAATTTGGGCACAGTCTTTGTCACATACGATGAGTTAACACTGTCCGAATTTTAGACAATAATGATAAAAGTGTATAAAGGTTTTAAATAACACATGTCTATAAAAAATCTTTCTCCAACTATTGTGAGAAAGATTTTTTATTTTATTTTATTTAAGCCTTATTCCATTAGTTTCATTATCGAAAAAAACATGCTGCTCAATTATTGGCACAAATAATGCATTATCCATTAGTAAGGAGTAAAAGTTGAAAGGAGGTTTTCTATAGAACGATAGAGCGATAAACAGTGCTTTAAGGAATGGATGTGGCCTGTGAAATGATTATTTAAGGGGGAGAATAAATGGAAGCCATCGTGAATACTTTAGTTGATTATATTTGGGGAAATGCACTCGTTTATTTAGCATTAGGTGTAGGCTTATACTTCACTGTTATTACAAAAGCTGTTCAATTTCGTTATATTCCTGAGATGATTCGATTATTGCGTCAACGAGGCGAAACGAACGAAGGCATCTCATCTTTTCAAGCTTTCTGTATGGCGTTGTCTGGCCGTGTTGGGGTCGGTAATATCGCTGGGGTAGCAACTGCTATTGCTGCTGGAGGACCCGGTGCAGTATTTTGGATGGGTGTTATGGCATTCCTAGGTGGAGCAAGTGCATTCATCGAATCAACATTAGCACAAGTATATAAGGAAAGAGCAGATAATCAATATCGTGGTGGATCGCCCTATTATATTGAAAAGGGATTAAAATTAAAAGGATTTGCTGTCTTTGTAGCAATCGTAATTTGTATTTCGTATGGGATTTTAGTTCCAGGGATACAAGCAAATACAATAGCTGCTTCATTTAATACAGCATTTCATTTACCGCCATTTATAACAGGTATCATTATTGTTGTACTTTTAGCATTAATTATTTTTGGTGGCATTAGGCGAATTGCACGAGTAGCAGATAAAGTTGTCCCTATCATGGCGGTTGCTTACGTTCTATTAACCATCATTATTTTAGGAGCTAATCTAAGTGAAATTCCTGGAATGCTTAAATTAATCGTTACAAGCGCTTTTGGTACAAATGAAATATTCGGAGGTATTGTTGGTGCGGCCATTGCCTGGGGTGTAAGACGTTCCGTGTTTTCAAATGTAGCTGGTGCAGGCGAAGCAACATTCAGTTCAGCTGCCGCTGAAGTGTCACATCCAGCAAAACAAGGTTTAGTCCAAGCCTTCTCAATTTATATTGATACGATTATCGTCTGCACAGCTACGGCTTTAATGATTTTAATAACAGGTATGTATAATGTAACACCTCCCGGAGCAACAGCACCACTAGTAGAAAACGTTCCAGGCATTGTTGCAGGTACTGCTTATACGCAAGCCGCTGTATCTACTGTATTTCACAATCTGGGAAGTAGTTTTGTAGCCATTGCCATTTTTCTTTTCGCCTTTACAACTTTAATGGCATATTATTATATAGCAGAAACAACAATTGTATATCTAGATAAGAAATTGCAATATCCTATATTAAAATTCGTTTTAAAAGTAATTTTTTTAATAGTTGTTTATATCGGAAGCGTTCAATCTGTGAGCCTTATGTGGGGGTTAGGAGATATTGGATTCGGCAGTATGAGCTATTTAAACTTTATTGTAATCGTTTTATTATCAAAACCTGCTATCAAAGTATTGCGTGATTATGATCGTCAAAAGAAGGCAGGACTTGATCCAATTTTTGATCCACGTAAAGTAGGCATTGAAAACGCCGATTTTTGGATAACATACAATGATAAATACAAAAAGAAGAATTAAGTGTTAAATAAAAAAACAGTCAGCACTCAGCTGACTGTTTTTGTTGCCTAGCGACGTCCTACTCTCACAGGGGGAAGCCCCCAACTACCATCGGCGCTAAAGAGCTTAACTTCCGTGTTCGGTATGGGAACGGGTGTGACCTCTTTGCCATCATCACTAGACTATGTTCG